>Ga0209724_1000794_pt1 | contig 29858 bp, 28 predicted proteins | sample grotaG_FD_184143 | JGI IMG/M metagenome (GOLD analysis project Ga0209724, IMG submission 184143) | Glacier valley bacterial and archeal communities from Borup Fiord, Nunavut, Canada, to study Microbial Dark Matter (Phase II) -... | ecosystem: Environmental > Aquatic > Freshwater > Ice > Glacier ...
AAACGCGACAACATTGCCTGGTATGCTTCGCACCGTCATTCTCCAAAAGCCAACGACGCTTATCAGTACAGCTACTTATACAAATATGAAGTAAACCTTCCAAAAGGAGTTAAATCGGTCACACTTCCGAACAACGACAAGATCAAGGTTTTCGCAATAACAGTTGCCAATAACACCAACAGTGATGTAACTCCTTTGCAACCGTTGTATGATGAATTCAAGGATACTAAACCGGTTCAGCTGAGGGTGAAAGAGTATGTAACCCCTGAACTTCAGCCGCTGAAATTCGTTCAAAAGCCACTCTTCAACAGGGACCTCGAAAAGCGGATCCTCGATAATCCACGTTTCAAAGCTTATTTGAAGAGCATCGGAGCGGATACCGTGGTTGTTAAAACACCTCCTTCGACAACCGACTATGCCGATGTAAAATCGGGCAACAAAGTCACAGCTGTTTATTATGCAACAGGCAAATCAGCTACCGGAAAGGATTACCAGAACGTTAAAATGGATATCAATCAGATTCTTAATTCAGAGTCAGGGAATCTGGCAGATACCGTTTGGTTTGATAACGGAGAAGGCAGGTTTGTGATCGATCTTCAGAAATCGGTCTCCATTGATAAAATCAATTTTTACATCGACCAGTTCAGACGACGTGGAAACCAGGTATTCAGCATCTGGAGTTCCGATAACAGCACGGTCGTAAGCGGCGATCCAAAGTCAAACGGATGGCAGTATGTCGGCGTTTATGGCGCCGGTGGCCGGGGCGGAATGGGTGCATCGGGTACTTCGATGCAATTTGAGGATAGCCTTAAGTGCCGCTACCTGCTGCTCCTTACAGACGGGAAATGGCATGGAAACGATTACCTGAAACAAGTGGATGTATTTGTAAAATAATATATATCAGAAGGTTTGTCTGCCATTAATGGTGGTGAAATCTTTTAACGTACCATTTTAATTCCTAAAGAAGCCATCTCAAACGTAAAATTGGGATGGCTTCTTTTTTAGTCAAAACTACTTTGTTTCCTTATCATAGAGCGATTCATCACCCCGATCGCCGGTTCTGATTCGTATTGATTGTTCAATTTGAGTTACAAAAATCCGCCCATCTCCGCTTTCGCCTGAATAGGCTGATTTAAGAATCGCATCAATTGATTTCTCCATATTGACATCACGCACAACAAAGGATATAAAAACACGGTCAATAGTATTAACATCGTAGGCGACACCTCTGAATATCAATCCTTGTTTTGCAGTACCCTGTCCCTTTACTTCCCACCACGAAAGGAAATCGATATCGGCTTCGTGCAATGCTTTCCTCACACTCTCGAATTTTGTTTTGCGAACAATGGCTTCAATTTTCTTCATAAATATCCGTTTTTATAATCTTAGTAAAATGAAGGCATTTATTTAAAAATTTAAAACTTTTCAACAGACCTTCAGACATTGACAAGTACAAATATTGTTATTTAATCAATACCCCCCGACAAGACACGAAAATTTCTTCGCAAAATTATAATGTACAAAAAAGCCGGGAGACAAATCCCGGCTTTTAAATAAAGAGCAAAGCAATATTGATTAAAACTATTCCGATTCGTTATAGGCAATCTCATTGTGCTGCGTGATATCAAGACCTGCGGTCTCTTCTTCATCTGTAGCACGGATGCCCAATGTTTTCTCAACTATTTTGAAAAGAATAACGGTGAGCACACCGGAATAAATAATCGTGGCAACAATCGCAATCAACTGAATTCCTAATTGTTTTGAATTCCCTGCAAAAGCGCCGCTGTAAGCTGACTGAATAAGCGGAGATGCAAAAAGACCTGTTGCAATGGCTCCCCAGATTCCGCCAATACCGTGAACTCCGAAAGCATCGAGTGAGTCGTCGTATCCAAGTTTCCCTTTCACAACGCTGACCATGAAGAAACAGAAGACAGATACCAGCAATCCGATGATAATAGCACTTCCAACACCGACGAACCCGGCTGCTGGTGTGATCGCAACAAGACCTGCAACGGCACCTGTTGATATACCAACTACGGTAGGTTTCTTGTTAATAATCCAGTCAAGAAGTGCCCATGAAAGTGCGGCAGAAGCTGCTGCAATATGAGTTACAAGGAATGCGCTTGCTGCAAGACCATCAGCGGCCAAACCGCTTCCTGCGTTGAAACCGAACCAACCAAACCAAAGTAAAGCGGCGCCAATCACAACGAAAGGAATGTTATTCGGAGGTGTGATGTGCTGACCATTCGGTAATTTACGTTTTCCTAGCATCACTGCCATCACCAAGGCTGCAATACCTGCATTGATATGAACGACAGTTCCTCCTGCAAAGTCAAGAGCGCCTAATTTGAATAACCATCCGTCACCTGACCAAACCCAGTGAGCAACGGGATTGTAGACAAATATTGCCCAAAGAACTGAGAAAATCAGGAATCCGCGGAATTTAATACGTTCTGCAAAAGCACCAATAATAAGGGCTGGTGTAATTACAGCAAACATACACTGGAACAATACGAAAACCAGATGAGGAATACGTTCGGTAGCTTGTGAGATATAGTAAGGACTCACGTCGTTAATTCCGATCCCATTCAGAAATGCCCAGTCAAATCCTCCGATATAGGGAGCCAAAAAACCAGTAGATGAACCGAATGCATTGCTGTAACCAAACACGACCCATTCGAGACTAATGACAGCTGTCAGGATAAAACATTGCATCAGGACGTTAAGAATATTTTTACTTCGCACCAGACCACCATAGAATAGGGCGAGTCCTGGAATTGTCATCAACATCACAAGTGCAGTTGCAACAATCATCCACGCTGTATTTCCTGCGCTAATAAATGGTTCCGGAGTGGCGGCCACTGCCGGAACGATCGCTTCAACAGCTTTGGCAACAACGGCAGTTGTATCCTGGGCAAAAGTGAGAACTGGTAAAACCATTGATAATCCAATTGGTAAACCGATATATTTGAGATATTTTTTTATCATCGCTTTAATGTTTAATTTATTGAATTACTTTTTGTCGTACAACGATTCATCACCATGGTCTCCTGTTCGGATACGTATCGATTGATCGATTTGCGTTACAAAGACACGCCCGTCACCACTTTCACCCGTATAAGCTGATTTTAGAATGGCAGTAATTGATTTCTCAACATTGATATCCCTCACAACGAAGGAGATAAAAACACGATCAATCGTGTTGACATCGTAGGCAACTCCACGGAATATCAATCCCTGTTTTGCCGTACCCTGGCCTTTTACTTCCCACCAGGAAAGGAAATCGATATCGGCTTCGTGCAATGCTTTTCTCACGATCTCGAATTTCGATTTGCGAACAATAGCTTCAATTTTTTTCATGTCTATAAATTTTAATTTGTGATTGTTTACCTGACGCAGTTTTATAACGAAAAGCCTACAACTAAGAAAAGTTGATTTTTTTCCGGATTGAAAATGACTTGGCCTGTTACTGGTATTGAAAAGCTTTCAGAGAGTTTGATTTCTTTACCTGTGCCAACCGCAACATGACAGACATTAAATTTTCCGTCTGATGTATGCCATCCATCGCCGGCACCAACGGAAAGGTTGAATGCTTTGAATGCATAACCTGCCTGGAAGTATTTGTCACTTCCGGCAGAGGCAGGAACGGAGGCTTTGTTTAAAATGTAATTTGCACTTAAACTTAGTCCCCCTTTAGTAAATCCGGCGTTAAGCTCATAAGCATTCGATGAGTCTGCTGTAAATGCACCTCCAAGACCCGGGTAATAATAATCAGTTACACCAAAGCTAAGTCCATTTGAGAAGGCATAAGAAATAAACGGATCAACTTCAGAATAGCCAGCAGCATCAAATGATCCCCAAACTCCAATTGTCAATCCGCCTGTGATGAACTTTACTGAAGGCTGGAATGCGGGACCTGTTCCAAATTTGGTACCTCTCCATATGTAATTGTTGTAAAAGTCAGCTCCAACGGTCCATTTGCTTGCGACAGCAGTAGAATCTTGAGCTGAACTTGTGAAGGATCCTGCCATGAGGATCGCTGCGAATAAGAACAAGGAAACTTTTTTCATAATCATCTTTTTTAATTTAAATAATAACTAAGGTATTCTGTATATAAAATCTATTTTCAATTCAAAGTATAATACTTCTTTTTTAATTGATACCCCCTTTTGAAATAGTATTACGTCGCAAAAATATATTAGTTTACAACTACAACCCTATTATTTTAACCATTTATATTCAAAATAACATTAAATTAACAATCAAGCCCCTTTTTTTGCGATTTTTACTCTATTTTATCAATATTTCAAGAGTAATATTCGATTTTACACAATAAAACCAACACTAAGTCACTGTTTAAGATATTTAAATATCATATTGACATTTCAAAACCAATTATAGTGTCTTTTTGGTATTTAAATACACAAACAAAATACCAAAGAATAACAGACTAAAAAGTTCGTACAAAACAAATGAGGGGTACCAATATGTTATAATAAAAAACTAAATTTGAAAAAGTATTGACGAATGAAACGAAATAAAAAACTGCTCTGGCTTGGTTTGCCGATCCTGCTTATACTTGTCGTGTGGTTTAAATGGGATAACTGGTTCTACAATCCACCGGAACCACCCTATACGCCTTCTTCCACTCCCGACCGTATTCTCCTCACCTGGTCCGGCGATCCGCTGAACTCACGTGACGTAACATGGCAGGGAGACACCCTCACACAAAAGGGATTTCTTCAGATTACAGGCAATTCCATCCCTGGTGATACTATATTATATACATCATCTTCAAAAATTGTAAGAACTTCAGGAGGAGCATCCTCCTTCTTCAGGGTAGGGATCACAAACCTCAAAGCCGGTGAAACATACCGATACCGTGTCGCCAATGGAAATAGTTGGTCGGACTGGTACAACTTTAAAATTGCAAATAGCAACGAAAAGGCCTACTCCTTTATATTTATTGGTGATGTGCAGGATTCAATCAATGGTGTTTCAGGAAAACTATTTCACAGGGCTTATGAAAGCGATCCCAATGCAGCATTTTTCATGTTCATCGGCGATATGATCGAGCGACCACACGATGCCTACTGGGGCGAATGGTTCAAAGCGGGAGGTTCACTTTTCAGAACTATTCCATTAATTGCCACGCCAGGAAACCACGAGTATCATAAAGGACTCATCCAAAAACTGGACGAAAGATGGATGGCTCATTTCTCTTTCCCGCAAAACGGACCACCGGATTTTCTGGGCCGTGTATGCTTTTGGGATTACCAGAACACCAGATATATAAGCATGGACAGCAATGGAATACAATCAATACCATCGGCGTTCGAACAACGGAAATGGCTGAAATCGGTTCTGGAAAACACCCATCAACGATGGATTGTATTAATGATGCATCACCCAATTTACTCAACAAGCCGTGGCCGCGACTATTTTTACCTGCGCGCCTTGTTTAAACCTTTGATTGATCAATACAATGTAGACCTTGTTCTTGTAGGACACGACCATGCTTACGGAAGGGCCGCGCATATACCAAACGCCAAATTCAAAGACAAACAAGGTGCTGTTTATGTGGGATCGCATGCGAGCCCCAAATTGTATGATACCGGTTTCTCCGAAAAGATGGACAAACTTGCAACGAATACGCAAATGTATCAGCTGATCGATGTCTCGGACGATTCAATTCGTTACAGGGCTTATACCGCCGACAGCACCTATTTCGATGGTTTCACAATCCATAAAAACGCGGCCGGGAACCGGTCGGTAACGGAGCATGCTCCAAAAAATAGCAGTGATTACCTGAAGCCGACGAAATATTTCCTACATAAAAGCTCGCAAGGTGATCTTGAAAAATATGACCAACAGATGAAGGATTGGGAAAGAAGTAAGAATTAATAATAATTTTGCCGGGTAAAATCTAATTATTAAACGCAATGAAGCTTTGGGACAAGGGTACCGAAATTAATCAGTTGATTGAGACCTTCACAATTGGCCGTGACACTGAAATGGACTATTTTTTGGCAGAATTCGACGTAATCGGTTCGCTGGCACACATTACGATGCTCGAATCGATCGGATTGTTAACCTCACCGGAATTAGTAATGCTTTCAGGCGAATTGCGCGAAATCTACAAAGAAATTAAAGCGGGCAAATTTGTGATCGAAGATGGGAGCGAAGATGTCCATTCGCAGGTTGAACTGATGCTTACCCGGAAATTAGGTGATGTCGGTAAAAAAATTCACAGCGGCCGTTCCAGAAATGACCAGGTATTACTTGATCTGAAATTGTATACCCGGAGCGAAATAAAATCAGTTGTTGATCAGACGATTGAGCTTTTTGAAATATTGGTGGCGCAAAGTGAAAAATACCAGCACATACTAATGCCCGGCTATACCCATTTACAGGTCGCAATGCCCTCTTCGTTTGGTTTATGGTTTGGTGCGTATGCCGAGAGCCTAACCGACGATTTATTGTTGTTACAGGCAACTTACCGGATCGCAGATCAGAACCCACTCGGATCAGCAGCTGGTTACGGATCGTCCTTCCCGCTGAACCGCCAAATGACCACCGATCTTTTGGGATTTGAATCGATGAATTACAATGTCGTCTACGCCCAGATGGGACGTGGTAAAGTTGAGAAAAGTGTAACTTTTGCGCTTGCTTCAGTGGCAGCAACCTTATCACGGATGGCTTATGATGTTTGTCTGTTTATGAGCCAGAATTTTAATTTTGTGTCGCTGCCCGACGAATTGACAACAGGATCAAGTATAATGCCGCACAAGAAGAACCCGGATGTTTTCGAACTTCTCCGTTCGCATTGCAACCGGATCCAGTCCCTGCCCAACCAGATTTTATTGATGACCAATAATCTTCCAAGCGGCTATTTTCGCGATCTGCAATTAATTAAGGAGGTTTTTATTCCTGCCTTTGCCGAATTGAAAAGTTGCCTGACAATTGCCTCCTTTGCAATCAGCAACATAAAGGTAAACGAAAAGATTATGGATGATAACCGGTACGAAAATATTTATAGTGTTGAAGAAGTGAACCGAAAGGTACTTCAAGGTGTTCCTTTCAGGGACGCATATCGTCAGGTAGGAGAATCGATCAATAAAGGGACTTTTCAACCCGATAAAAACGTTTGCCATACACATGAAGGAAGTATCGGAAATCTTTGCCTGCCTGAAATACGTGAAAAAATGGAAGTCATTTTTAACAGTTTCAACTTCAGTAAGGCTGAAAAAGCGTTTGAACAACTAATTTCCGGTGACAAATTGTAGTATTAAAATGATTATTTCAATACGCTCAATTAAATGAAATCGTCTTAAAATCGACTTGTTTATTTTCAATTTGTCGAAAATAGATGGTTTTTATTTACTTAATGACATTTAATGATTATTTAATATTTATGGCCATCACATTGATTATTAATTGATGTCAACCCTAGTTACCTGAAATATCGGCACCAGACAAAGGATTTTTCAATTTCCGATAACCAACGATCTTTGATATTCGGCGTAAAAACTGTATTTTTGATTTGAATTAATAAGCAATAACTGATATTTTCTTTTAAATTGTTACAGATTATCGCTTTTTTTTGAATATTTACAAACAGATTATTCCAAACACTTTCTATCTGACAACAGGCGGAGAGTTTTGCTAATTTTATATCAAATGGAACAAAATAGTTTTCCAAAAGCTCAGGGGCTGTATGATCCCAGTAATGAACACGATGCATGTGGGATCGGATTTGTCGCCCATATAAAAGGACAGAAGTCGCACGATCTTATTCAGCGCGGACTCACTGTTTTGCTGAATATGGATCATCGCGGAGCCACAAGCTCAGACAATAAAACCGGAGATGGCGCAGGTATATTGATGCAATTACCGCACGATTTCTATGTATCGCTAAAAATTGCTGTTCCCGAAAGCGGAAAATACGGTACCGGACTTGTTTTTCTCCCTGTAAATGAAGAAGAGGCAGCCTATTGCATCGAAGTGCTCAATCGCTATGTTGAAGCGGAGGGTCTTCACCTGATTAGCTGGCGTGATGTGCCTGTTGATAGTTCGGTGCTTGGTGAAATAGCTAAACGTTCGGAACCACGTATACGTCAGATATTTGTAAAAGGAAATTACGAACAGGATATTCTTGAGCGGAAACTTTACCTTGCAAGGAAACAAGCCGAAAGAATTGTAAGAGGATCGCAACTTGCCGAGAAAGACTCATTTTATTTGCCGAGTTTCTCGAGTAAAGTGATCATTTATAAAGGGATGTTTACCGCAGGACAATTGCGTGACTATTTTAAAGATCTGACCAATCCGGCTTTGACCAGTGCAATTGCACTCGTTCATTCCCGCTTTAGTACGAACACATTCCCGACATGGGATCTTGCCCAACCATTCAGAATGATCGCCCACAACGGCGAAATCAATACAATTAAAGGAAACCGTCAGTGGATGCATGCACGTGAATCGTTGCTCCAATCCGATCTTTTCGGCGAGGACCTCGATAAGCTGTTCCCAATTGTAGAACCCGGGAAATCTGACTCTGCATCCTTCGATAATACACTTGAATTCCTTAATATGACCGGACGAAGCATACCTCACTCACTTTGTATGCTGATTCCCGAATCTTTTAACGAAAAGAATCCAATACCGGAAAGTCTTAAAGCTTTCTATGAATATCACTCCACATTGATGGAGCCATGGGACGGACCGGCATCAATGGTCTTCTCCGATGGTCGTTACATTGGCGGTACACTTGACCGGAGTGGACTGCGCCCATCCAGGTACATCATTACAAAAAATGACCTGATCGTAATGGGTTCTGAAGTTGGGGTTCAGGTTTTTCCGGCCAGCGAAATCAAGGAAAAAGGGCGCTTAAGACCAGGAAAATTACTGTTAGTTGATACTCAATTAGGAATTATCATCCCTGACAAAGAGGTTAAAGCGGATTTAAGTCGCAAAAATCCTTACGTCAACTGGCTCAAAGAAAACAGATTAGAACTCGAAGCCATCAAAGTAAAACAGCGTGTTCCTTCCGGAATGGGCGACCAGTTTGGCCCTTACTCGAAAGTATTTGGATACAGCAAGGAAGAGATGATGCTGATCATCAAAGAAATGGCCGAAACTGCGCAGGAACCTACAAGTTCGATGGGCAACGATACCCCGCTGGCAGTATTCTCCGACAAACCAAAACGGTTTTTCAGTTATTTCCGGCAACTGTTTGCGCAGGTTACAAATCCTCCCATTGATTCGATCCGCGAAGGACTTGTGATGTCGCTTACAAATTATATTGGTTCGTTGAGCAGTAATATCCTTGATGAGACACCGAACCATTGTAAACTGATCAAATTCGACAGTCCTATTATTACAAATACCGACCTTGGGAAGATAAAGGATCTTAAGCATGAGACATTTACGCATGCGACAATTCCGATGCTTTTCTCGAAAAAAGGGGGCGTAGAAGGATTTAAGAAGTCGTTTAAAGCGATGCTCGAGGCTGCTGAGCAAGCGGTCGATGACAAAAAGAACTTTATCATTCTTACCGACCGTAATATTTCGGAAGATTTGGTTCCGATCCCTTCACTCCTTTCGGTTGCCGCGGTTCATCACCACCTGATCAAAACCAAAAAACGGATGCAGATCGGGATTATTGTTGAGACTGCAGAACCACGCGAGGTGATGCACTTCGCTTTGTTACTTGGTTACGGTGCAAGTGTTGTTAATCCTTATCTGGCTTTTGCCGCCATCGATTATCTCGTGACCGAAGGTGAAATTAAATTACCCTATGTCGAAGCGCGTAAAAACTATATCAAATCAATCGACAAAGGTCTTCTAAAGATCCAGTCGAAAATGGGAATATCAACCCTGCGTTCCTATCACGGATCACAGCTTTTTGAAGCTGTTGGAGTTAGTGACGAGTTGATTGACAACTATTTCAAAGGGACTCCATCCCGTATTGGAGGTGTCGGTTATGAAGAGATCTTCAAGGAAGCGATGATTTTTCACGATGAAGCTTTTTTGAACCCTTCAAAGAAAGTTCAATTTTCAACGGTCGGAGAATACCACTACCGCAACAACGGTGAGTTCCACGCGTGGAATCCGCAAAGTGTTGCACTTTTACAGTGGGCTACTAAAACCGATGATTACCAGATCTATAAAAAATTCAGTAAGCTGGTCGATGAGCAGAATACCAAGCCTGCGTTTATCAGGGGCGTTTTGAAATGGAAAAAGAATCCGATCCCGATTGAGGAAGTCGAGCCTGCTGAAAATATTCTCAAACGTTTTGTAACAGGCGCCATGTCTTACGGATCCATCTCGAAGGAGGCGCATGAAGCTATTGCCGTGGCAATGAATACAATTGGCGGGAGGAGCAATACTGGTGAAGGCGGAGAAGATGCCAGCCGTTTTGGAACGGACAAAAACTCAAAAATAAAACAAATTGCTTCAGGTCGTTTTGGGGTAACCAATAATTACCTGATCAATGCAGCCGAGCTGCAGATAAAAATTGCGCAGGGTGCAAAACCTGGTGAAGGCGGACAGCTACCCGGCTTTAAAATAAACAAGATCATTGCAAAACTTCGGCATTCAACCCCGGGAATTACATTGATTTCGCCACCGCCTCATCATGATATTTATTCCATCGAGGATCTTGCCCAGTTGATATTCGACTTAAAGAATGTGAATCCACAGGCAAAAGTATCGGTTAAATTGGTAGCCGAATCTGGCGTAGGAACAATTGCCGCTGGCGTTGCCAAAGGTTTTGCAGATATCATTATCGTGAGCGGATGCGAAGGAGGAACTGGTGCATCGCCAGCAAGTTCAATCAAACATGCCGGGCTACCTGCCGAATTCGGAATTGCTGAAGCACAGCAGACACTTGTAATGAATAATCTGCGCGGACGCGTTAAACTGCAGGTCGACGGTCAATTAAAGACTGGCCGCGATGTCGTGATCATGGGAATGCTTGGCGGTGAAGAGTTTGGATTCGCAACGGGAGCCTTAATTTCGCTGGGATGTATCATGATGCGCAAATGCCATTTGAATACTTGTCCTGCCGGTATTGCAACGCAAAATAAAAATCTCAGAAAACGTTTCTTAGGTCGTTCACAATTCGTAATCAACTACTTCACCTTTATTTCGGAAGAAATTCGTGAGTATATGGCTGAAATAGGGGTACGGACTTTCGACGAACTGGTCGGAAGGGTTGACCTTTTAGAGCAGAATCATGAAGTGACCAACTGGAAGATGAAAAATGTCGATTTATCGAAATTCTTAAATCTTCCCGAAGAGGCTAAACTATATCCAATTCATAATACACAGCCAAATACAAAGAATTTGGATGATGTGATTGATAAAACGTTAATCCGCGAAGCAAACAAGGCCATTAAGAGTGGTGAAAAAGTTTGGTTGGCCCATGAAATTAACAATGTAATGCGTACGGTAGGCGCTATGCTATCGGGGCAGATCTCAAAACGATACGGAGAAGAGGGTTTGCCGAAAGATACGATTAACTGTACTTTCCGGGGAACAGCAGGCCAAAGTTTCGGAGCTTTCTTAGTGAAAGGGGTATCATTCAGGCTTGAAGGTGATTCAAACGATTACCTTGGAAAAGGACTTTCGGGTGGTAAAATTGTAGTCCTTCCTCCGAATGGTTCCACTTTTGCACCTGAAAAAAATATTATTGTTGGGAATACAACGCTTTATGGCGCTACCAGCGGTGATGTTTACATTCAGGGAGTTGCCGGTGAACGTTTTTGTGTCCGCAATTCAGGCGCAAATGCAGTTGTTGAAGGAACGGGCGATCATTGTTGTGAATATATGACAGGAGGTCGTACTGTAGTTCTGGGAACAACGGGCCGTAATTTTGCTGCCGGGATGAGCGGTGGTATCGCCTATGTTCTCGACGTAAACGGGGATTTTGAATATTATTGCAACAAAGGACTCGTTGAATTAGGTCCGGTTGAAGATAAGGCAGATATTTCCGAATTGCAGGAATTGATCGGAAAGCATCTCTTATATACACAAAGCCCACTGGCAAGTATGGTACTTACCAATTGGGAAGAATACCTGCCAAAATTTGTAAAAGTCATTCCATTAGAATACAAAAAAGTGTTGAACGAAATGAAACTGAAAGAGGTGAAACGGAAGCTTGAAATGGCGGAAGATGCACCTGACCGCAGGGAGTAATTTAAGTACAGAAAAACGTTTAACACAAAAGAAGATTAAAGTTTAGAAAAATGGGAAATCCAAAAGGTTTTATCGAAATAGAACGGAAAGTGGGCGGATACCGTCCTATCAATGAGCGGATATTTGATTATGGCGAAGTAGAACAGACACTTAACGAGAACGATCGTAAAGATCAGGCATCGCGGTGTATGGATTGTGGGATACCTTTTTGCCACAGCTCCTGTCCGGTTGAAAGCAATATACCTGAATGGCAGGATGCAGTCTACCGTGGCAAATGGGGTGAAGCTTATGATTTACTTTCAGCAACCAATAGTTTTCCGGAATTTACCGGAAGAATCTGTCCTGCTCCTTGTGAGAAATCGTGTGTTCTTGCAATTCATGACGAGGCTGTTACGATTCGTGAAAATGAATGCTCCATCGTTGAAAAAGCATTTGACATGGGCCACGTGGCCGAACAGATTCCTACAAAACGAACCGGAAAGAAAATTGCTGTTATAGGCTCAGGTCCGGCCGGGCTTTCTGCCGCTGACCTGCTGAATCAGGCAGGACATACCGTGACTGTTTTTGAACAGGACGACAAAGTTGGCGGTCTGCTACGTTACGGAATCCCCGATTTCAAATTAAATAAAACAGTGATCGACAGAAGGATTAATCTTTTTGTAAAAGAAGGGATTACATTCAAGGTAAATACCAAGGTGGGAGTTGACCTTCCGGCCGATAAGCTTATGAAGGATTTTGATGCTGTTTGCCTGGCATGCGGCGCAATGGATCCGCGTGATTTACCCGCAGAAGGCCGCGAACTGAAAGGAATTTATTTCGCAATGGATTTCCTTCGGCAACAAAATAAAGTCGTTAGTGGGGAGAACGTTGATGAAACAATAAGGGTTTCGGCTAAAGACCTGAAAGTATTGGTAATAGGCGGTGGAGATACCGGATCAGACTGCGTGGGCACTTCCATTCGTCAGAAAGCAGCGTTTGTAACACAGATAGAGATTCTCCCAAAACCGTCCAAAAAACGGGGTGAGGACAATCCATGGCCTTACTGGCCGAATACACTCAGGACATCAAGTTCACATCTTGAAGGTTGCGAAAGAAGATGGAGCCTTGTCACGAAAAGATTCATTGGTGAAAACGGACATCTAAAAGGGGTTGAAGTTGCACAGGTTGAATGGGTTCGCGACAATGGAAGAATGATCATGAAAGAGATTCCGGGTACGGAAGAACTTATTGAAGCTGACCTGGTACTCCTTTCTATGGGATTTTTATCTCCCGTACATGCAGGTTTGCTCGATAGTTTAGGTGTTGAATACGATCCGCGTGGAAATGTCAAATCACTTGATAACAGTACAAATCTTGACAAGATCTTTGTTGCCGGCGATGTCACAAGAGGTGCAAGCCTTGTCGTCTGGGCCATTCGCTCAGGACGCGATGCCGCCAAACGAATTCACAAATATATTATGGGGTAATTAACTAATTACAAACAAAATAACAATATAGGAAAGAGACCGGTCATTTTGATCGGTCTCTTTCTATTCAGAACTTTATAATAAAATCTTCTTTTTTCTGTCTTACCTTGGCTAGGTGCTGATACTTATCCTCTTCTGATCTGTAACCAACTGCCAAAATCACTTTGGATTTCAATCCTAACTTATTAATATCCAAAATGCGATCGAAGTCAGCCGGACTAAATCCTTCCATAGGACACGCATCAATATCTAAAACTGCAGCAGATACAAGTCCGAATCCAAGTGCAATATAGGCTTGTTTGCTCACCCATGTTTCAATCTGCTCAGGGCTCTGACCCTGTATCGATCCTTTCATCATATCGCTATATCCAGAAAGGGCATCTTTGGGGATGTTACGCGTATTTGAAACTAAGTCAACAAATTCATCAACCATCACTGCATTGGTTTCATATTTTGCAGCAAAAACGAGCAAAGCTGATGCGTCTGTAATCTGTGACTGATCCCAGGCCGCTTTGCGAAGTTCAGCCCTGATTGCCGGATCTTCAACAACTAATACCTTGTAAGGCTGCAATCCAAATGAGGAAGCAGATAACCGGATTGCTTCAAGTAATTTATCCATATCAGCTTCCGATACCTTTTTAGTCGGATCGAAAATCTTAGTGGCATAACGCGTGCTCAATTTTGATAAAATATCCATATTTTCTGTATTTATTACAATATATCGTTAAAACAGATAGGTGCTATTATAGTTTTGAATAATGGGAAAAATGTAACTCTTTTTAGAAATTGTGTAACACTTCCCGGATCAAAAGAATTCACCTTTGCATTGTTAATTACTTTAAAATATAAAATCAGGTAATATGAAAACTTTAAAATTAGTTGCTTTGGGAATTGTGCTGCTATTCGCAGGTGCAACCCAGGCTCAAGTTTCAGTACGTTTTAACATCGGCTCACAACCGGCATGGGCTCCGGTAGGTTACGAGGATTCACGTTTTTACTATCTTCCTGATGTGGAGGCTTATTATGATGTCAGAAATTCGATGTTTATTTATTACGAAGGAAATTCATGGATTCATCGCAGTTACCTTCCCAACCGATACAGAAACTATGATTTGTACGGCGGATACAAGGTGGAAATGAGAGGCTATCGCGGAAACACCCCTTACTATAATCATCATGAATATAGATCTAAATACGCAAATGGAAGGAACAGGTTTGTTCAAAGGACCATTGGTGAGCGACCAGGAAGAGCATACTACCGCGATAAAAGTGATCGCGAAAGAAACCAGGCTAACAGAGGTCGGTACAATCGGATTAAAGGTAATGATAAAGCAGGTGATGCCAGTTATGACAAACGTGGTTATGAAAGAAATCATAAAAATGATAGAGGTCGTAGCAATGAAAACAACAAAGGGAATAATCATCGCGACAAAGGAAACAATAACAGAAAATAAATAATCGGTCGAGAAATTAACGAGGCCATCTCAAAAATAAAATTGAGATGGCCTCATTTTAGTTTATATCTATTATGCTGAATATATCGAAATGATGCGCAACAAATCATCAAACGATGCGGTACAAAAAAAAAATGATGCGCATCAAATCATCAATCGCTGCGCAACAAATTTAAATTGTCGCGCATCAGATTTATTTTTTCAATCAAATCAGGATTTTACTTCGCCCTCACCACAAAAATACCAGTCGTATTTTTTGAGTCCTTCAAATAGTCAGCCAATGGAACCTTGGTCGTTCCAACTTTTCCACCCGATAAGGAGGCATGAAGCAGATAAACCCGTCCATCTTTTTTGAAAAGTATCCCAACATGCGAGACATCCATTCCTGGTATTTTGGTTACGAGAGATACAATGTCTCCATCCAGCATTTCTTTTTCGTGGTTGGCAATTTTTTCCTTTGGAATAAAGAAAAACGGTTTTCCAGACACTTGAATTTCAATTTGTTTGATCTCTTTTATCAACGCTGCATTTGCCTTCAGCTGTGGATACGAATCAGGATGGGTACTCATAAAGTTAAGGACAATGGGACATTTTACACCACCTATTTTGGAAGATACATCCTCAACGATCCCTTTTTCGGCGTTATTCGTAATCCATTCACCAAAGTAATGCAACCGGCTGACATACCCGTTTAGCTGTCCGTTACGGTACCTGATCTTTTCAAGTTCCTTTGTGAAACTTTCAAAGGTTGGTTTACCGCTTTTAATCGTCCTCGCAATAGCCAGGCAATTCTCAGCAAATGTGGTGCAGTCGAGTTCGCGTAAATTAACTACAAGGTCTTCTTCAACCGTACGATCCAACGTATTTCCAACATAGGGCGTTCCCATAAAATCGTTTCCGATCTTCAGCAGTAATTCACCAGTGGGAAGGTTGCTGTCCCTTGAAAACTTATCAAGTTTCTCCTGAAGCAATACCTTGTCTTTTTCGGTAACGACAATTTTAGGAACTGCAACAGCTACAGAAACAACCAGATTGAGGGTGAAAGTCAAAACAAATAATAAAACCTTTATTGTCATCACTTTAGTTATTAGTTTGAAAGCAGCCATTTATTAAATTAGCTGACGATTACTTATGCCTCTTCTTCAACTCACGGGCAATATCTTCGATACGATAACCTTTGTGCGACAAAAGAACAATTAGGTGATAGACAAGATCAGAAGCTTCGTAAAGCAACCGTTCATCATTTCCTGCCATTGCTTCGATGACCGTTTCGATCGCTTCTTCTCCAACTTTTTGCGCCATCCGTGAAAGCCCATCTTCAAACAAGGTGGTCGTATACGACCCTTTAGGCATTTCTTGTTTCCGTTTGTCAATGAAATCCTGCAAATGTTTCAGGAACATCAAATCATCCTGCTTATTGACTTCACCCCAACAGGTGTCAGTACCAGTATGACATACAGGACCAACCGGATCGACTTTTATCAAAAGGGTATCCTGATCGCAATCGGGTTGAATGGTAACCACTTTCATGAAATTACCTGACTCCTCCCCTTTTGTCCATAGCCGGTTTTTTGTACGGCTGAAAAAAGTTACCAATCCCGTTGAAACGGTTTTATCGTAGGCTTCTTTATTCATAAACCCGACCATTAAAACCTTGTCTGTTGTATTGTCTTGAATAACAGCAGGAAGAATTTCGCCTGCCAGTTTATTGAAATTAAGTTCCATATATTAAATGTATCTATTTTATTGCTTCGTGTTCCTTGCGTCTTTGTGTGAAATCTGTTTCAGCTCAGTAACCTATCTTACACAAATCCCTTGTTTGCGAAGGTAATGCTTTAGATCGGGAATGGCAATTTCGCGAAAGTGGAAAATACTGGCTGCGAGACCGGCATCGGCCCTTCCCAGCGTAAAAACATCGGCAAAATGTTCCATCGAACCGGCACCTCCGGATGCAATAAGCGGAATTGTAAGAATTTCGGAAAGTTTTGCGAGTTCTTTATTCGCAAACCCGTTTTTGGTTCCGTCGTGATTCATAGATGTAAACAGGATTTCGCCTGCTCCGCGGTTTTCAGCCTCTTTTGCCCATGAGTAAAGTTCTTTTTCGGTCGGAATGCGGCCGCCATTGACAGTAACTGTCCAGTAATCATTTACCTCACGCGCATCGATGGCAACAACGACAAACTGGCTCCCAAAGTTGCGGGCAAGATCATCAATCAGTTGCGGATTTCGAACTGCGGAGGAGTTGATTGATATCTTATCCGCACCTGCAGCCAATAATGCTTCTGCATCTTTAATCTCACTGATTCCACCACCGACTGTAAATGGAATATCCAGGTTCTGAGCAATGCGCCTGACCAGTTCAACAAAAGTCTTGCGCCCTTCGTGCGTAGCGGTAATATCGAGAAAAACAAGCTCGTCAGCCCCCTGTTCCGCATAAAGCTTACCAAGCTCAACAGGATCACCGACATTGATGATATTAACAAAATTGACCCCTTTAACGGTTTGCCCGTCTCTGATATCGAGGCATGGTATAATTCGTTTTGCAAGCATTCCTTTTAGTTTAAAAATTCCCTGAGCTCATCCATTGTAATCCGTCCTTCATAGATCGCTTTTCCGGTGATTACAGCAGGTATCCCTGCATTCTGCAATTCAAGAATATCAGACATCGAACTAACACCTCCACTTGCGATCAGGTAAGCATCGGGTACTGATTGAAGGATTTTCTGGTAAAGTTCGGTAGCTGCACCCTCCAGCATTCCGTCACGACTGATATCGGTACTAATGATTTTTCGGATTCCCTTAGAATGCCAATTCTTTATAAAAGTAAAAATATCCATTTCGGTACTCTCCTGCCATCCGGCGACTGCGATCATTTCGTTTTTCGCATCAGCACCCAAAATGATTTTTTCGGCACCAAATTTTACAATCCACCTCAAAAAGACTTCTGGTGATTTTACCGCAATACTTCCTCCGGTTACCATCGATGCACCCGATTCAAACGCGATTTTCAGGTCTTCATCTGATTTCAATCCACCTCCAAAGTCGATAATCAGATTGGTATTTGCCGCAATACTTTCCAATACCTTTTGATTAACAATGTGATGCGCTTTGGCGCCATCGAGGTCGACCAGATGCAATCTCTTTAACCCAACCGCCTCGAACATTTTAGCAACCTCAAGCGGATTCTCGTTGTAGATCGTTTTTTGCAGATAGTCACCCTGGCTTAGACGGACACATTTACCGTCGATGATATCAATGGCAGGTATAATTTCAATCTTCATGTTGCTTAATCGATCAGATTTATAAAATTTTCCAGGATTTTGGCTCCTGTCTTGCCACTTTTCTCTGGGTGAAATTGGGTGGCGTAAAAATTATCGCGCTGAAGTGCCGCACTAAATGGAACCATGTAATTGCAGGTTGCAGCGGTATCGACACCTGCAGTCGCGTAGAATGAATGTACAAAGTAGAAATAATCCACTTCGCTGATGTGATCAAAAAGTGGTGTCTTTAATCCGGAGATACTATTCCATCCCATATGAGGAACTTTAAAAGAGGACATATCATCCTGAGGAAGAATGAATTTCTTTACTTTCTCAGGGAAAATACCCAAACACGTAGTATCACCCTCTTCAGAATGAGCGCACATTAATTGCAAGCCCAGGCAAACTCCAAGTACCGGTTGACGAAGATCACGAATCAAGGTATCCAGTTTATGAAGCTTCAGATAACTCATTGTAGTCGAAGCCTCTCCTACTCCAGGGAAAATAACACGATCGGCGCTTCTTATTTCGTCCGGATCGGCTGTAATCAATGCAGACACGCCAAGTCGTTGCAAAGCAAAATCAACCGACCTTATATTACCGGCATTGTATTTAATAATTACAATCTTCATTCTAAATTTTGTTGATAAAATCTACTATTTCAGCAGCAATCCAATCACCTTTACCATCTCCTTAAACTCACTCTCCTTGAACAGACGTGTCATAAAAACAATCTTTCCTTTTTGGTCAATAATCACATTACGCGTCACACCTGCTTTTTTATCAGCAAAAATTCCGAAGACATCTGCATTGGGATCAATCGCCAAAGGGTATGCAATTTCCATCTCCTTCTGGTATTTTTTCACAGTTTCCAGCGGTTCGTCGCGATCAACACCAAAAAGTAAAAAATTCGGATTTTTTTTATTTTTCAACCAAATATCCCGGTCAATAAATGGAATTTCTTTCCGGCAAACGCCACACCAACTTGCCGTAAACTGCAGCATAACCACTTTGCCTCTCCAATCTTTTGAAGAAACCTTTTTCCCGTTTATCAAGGTCATCGAGAAATCGGGAATTACATCTCCGATTTTGGATGTAAATTCGTAATCTGCCGGGATTTCCTGAAAAGGAATTTCAACCGATTGTGAAAAAGCATTCGTGAAAATAAGCAAAAACACAAGGGCAATTTTGGTATTTTTAAAAATGCTTCTCATCGTAATTCAATTAGTTAAAAACTACTGTTCTGTTATTATAAACCAATATCTTCCGTTGAAGATGCTTGTATACAGCTTCGCTTAATACAATCTTTTCGAGGTCACGTCCTTTCCGGATAAGGCTATCAACGTTATCAATATGCGATATCCGAACGACATCCTGAGCAATAATTGGTCCGGCATCAAGATCAGCTGTTACATAATGACTGGTAGCACCAATAATTTTTACGCCACGCTCATGTGCTGCATGATAGGGTTTTGCACCTGCAAAAGCGGGTAAAAATGAGTGATGTATATTGATGATTCTGTTCGGATAATTGGCAACAAACTGGTTGGACAGAACCTGCATATACCTGGCTAATACAACGAAATCGATATTGTATTGTTTCAGAATTTCAATCTCTTTCAACTCCTGTTCCGCTTTATTTGCAGCATTCTTTTCAATAAGATGAAAATCAATACCAAAACGTTGAGCAACGGGCCTTAATGTTTCATGGTTGCTTATTATCAATGGAATCTCCGTTTCCCAGTCGCCAGCTGTATACCTCGCAAGTATATCAAAAAGACAATGCGACATTTTTGATACAAATACTGCCATCCGTGGAGGCTTATCGGAAAAATGAAGCGAAAAACTGATGGCAAATTTCTGAGCTATAAGCGTTTGAAAGTAATCGGAAATTTTCTCCCGTGGTATTGCAAATTTTTCCAATTCCCATTCCACGCGCATGTAGAAAAGCTCTTCTTCGTGATCGACATGCTGATCGAGGTAAATAATATTACCGCGGTTCTCATTTAAAAATTCGGTGACAGCAGCCAGAATTCCTTGTTTGTCAGGACAATGAATAAGTAATATCGCCGTATTTCTTATTCCTGTTTCTTTGCGGATTGATTGCATATTATATGATTGAAAGTTTATTCCAGTTTATAAGATTTAAAGTACCCCTTTTGTACTTGGAAGTGATTTCACAAACGGATCTTTTCGGATAGCCATCTTTAAGGCCCGTGCAAATGCTTTAAAAATTCCTTCAATCTTGTGATGCTCATTCGTTCCCTCTGCCTTAATATTCAAATTGGCTAAAGCTGAATCAGACAACGATTTAAAAAAGTGAAAAAACATTTCTGTTGGAACATCGCCAACTTTCTCGCGCTTAAATTCAGCATCCCAAACCAGCCACGATCGTCCTCCGAAATCGAGTGCCACCTGAGCAAGGCAATCGTCCATTGGCAAACAGAAACCATATCGCTCGATACCGCGTTTGTCACCAAGCGCTTTACGGATGGCCTCACCAAGGGCTATTCCCGTATCTTCAATTGTATGATGCTCATCAACAACAAGATCTCCTATCACGTTAATTGTCAGATCACACCCGGAGTGGCGCCCGATTTGATCGAGCATATGATCGAAAAAGCCTAAGCCGGTTGAAACATCGCATTTACCGGTTCCATCTAATTTTAATTCAACGAAAATATCAGTTTCGGATGTTTTTCTGCGAATGGTAGCGGTGCGTTCACCGATCGCAAGGAAACTAAAAATATGATCCCAATTATCAGAAATCAAAGCGCAGGAAAGATCTAATTTTTTATCTTCCAACTCGTTACTTCGACTTCCAGATGCAAAAAATATTCCTTTGGCTCCCAAATTTTTTGCCAGTTCAATATCGGTAGGTCGATCACCAATCACAAACGATCCGGCAAGATCATACTCCTCTGAAAAATAATCCCTCAGCATACCTATACCCGGTTTACGATTAGGAGATTTTTCAGCAGGCATGGAGGGATCAATATGAATATTACTGAATTTAATTCCTTCATTTTCAAAAGCTTTCAGCATCATCTGCTGTACCGGCCAAAACGTTGCCTCAGGATAGGAAGAAGTCCCTAATCCGTCCTGATTGGAGACGATTACTAATTCAAAATCAAGGAGTTTTTGAATATTATAAAGGTTACGGAACACACCGGGAATAAACTCCAGCTTGTCAAGCGAATCAACCTGCGCATCGCTTAATGGCTCGACAATCAGCGTTCCGTCGCGATCAATAAAAAGGACTTTTTTCATTCTAAATCTTTATTAATTCTAAATCACCCACTAAATCAATTCATCAAATGCCTCAATTAAAGTGGCATTCTCTTCAGGCGAACCAATGCTGATCCGCAGACAACCTTCACAAAGTGAGATAGAAGAACGATCACGGACGATAATTTTTTCATCGACAAGATATTGATAAATACCGCGTGCGTCGTGTGTTTTAACTAATACAAAGTTGGCATCAGTGGGGAAAACCTTTATAACAAACGGATATTGCTTTAAGTTTTCGATCATTTTATCCCGCTCCTTCAGAATAATGGCAACCCAGTCAAGTTTTTTCTGCTCATCAGCAAGTAGTTCGAGTCCTTTTTGCTGGGTAAGAATACTTAAATTATACGGGTATTTGATACGACTTAATACGTCAATAATGGATTCTGAAGCAAAAGCCATCCCCAGACGAAGCCCCGCCATTCCCCAAGCTTTCGAAAAAGTCTGAAGAATTACAAGGTTGGGGTATTTATCCAGCATAGGAAGAAAAGATTTCTCCGGACAAAAATCGATATATGCTTCATCCACAACCACGATACCACTAAAATTTTCAATAATCCGCAACATACCCTGATTATCAAGTGCATTACCCGAAGGATTATTGGGTGAACACAAAAAGATTATTTTGGTATTACCAGTGACCGCATTTAATAAAGCGTCTGCATCAAGCTCAAATTCTGCACTCAGCGGGACAAGGTTCACCGCAACGTTATTTGTATCGGCAGCAACACGGTACATACCGTAAGTTGGATTTATTGAAACGACATTATCCTTCCCTGGTTCGCAAAATGCGCGAAACAGCAAATCGATCGGTTCGTCGCTTCCATTACCCAGAAAGATCTTTGAAACTTCGATATTCTTTATTTCACTAACCCTTGTTTTCAATTTGACCTGACGTGGATCGGGATATCGATTCCAGGGTGAATTAAATGGATTTTCGTTCGCGTCCAGAAATGCAACTGCCTCGCCTGAAAACTCATCCCTGGCGCTTGAATAAGGCTTCAGCAATCGGATATTATCCCTAAGTAATTTATTGATATCTAAATTCATAAACTCTATTTTCAGTTGTTTTGCGGAGCAGTTTCAATTCGAAATTTATTGCATCCTAAGGGTTGCAGCATTCTTGTGAGCAAAAAGTTGTTCTGCCTCAGCCATTTGTTCGATAACTGGTCCTAACAGCATTATTCCTTCATGGGTAATCTCCTGAAATGTAATCTTTTTGCAAAAACTGTCCAAGCCTATGCCGCTAAAGGATTTTGCCCAGCCATTGGTAGGAAGCGTATGGTTTGTACCCGAAGCATAATCGCCGGCACTCTCAGGAGAATAATTCCCAATAAAAACCGAACCGGCATTTGTAATCCTTTCGGCCAAAGCTGCGGCATCCTTCGTTGCTATAATCAGATGCTCAGGCGCATAAAAATTGATCAGACCAAGCATCTCCTCCACATCATTTACAAGAATTGCACGGCTATTGTCAAGTGCTTTAGCCGCTGTTGTTGCACGTGGAAGCTCTTTAAGTTGCTGACCCATCACTTTTATAACGTTATGGATCAGTTTTTCGTTGGTAGTCACCAGTATAACCTGACTGTCAGGCCCATGTTCAGCTTGTGACAACAGATCAGCGGCAACGAATGCCGGATTTGCAGTCTCATCGGCCATCACCGCTACTTCCGAGGGACCAGCAGGCATATCAATCGCACAATCTGCCATAGCTACAAACTGCTTTGCGGCAGTAACCCATGAATTTCCGGGGCCAAATATTTTGTCAACCTTCTGAATTGATTCAGTGCCATAGGCCATTGCTCCGATTGCTTGCATACCACCTATTTTGTAGATCTCTGTGATATGGCAAATGGAAGCAGCATATAAGATAGCCGGGTGAATATCTCCATTGTGATCGGGTGGCGTACAAAGTATTACATTACGACAACCTGCTATCATCGCGGGAATTCCAAGCATTAATACCGTCGAAAAAAGCGGGGCAGATCCTCCGGGGATATACAACCCGACACGATCAATCGGAACTGATTTCTGCCAGCATTTTACGCCCGGCATTGTTTCAATCACGCGATGAGGGACTTTCTGTGCAACATGAAAAGTGTCAATATTCCGGGCCGCAATGTTTATCGCATTCTTTAATTCAGGATCAATTTTCCGGACAGCAGCTTTAATTTCGTCGGCAATAACTGTAAAATCTTCAATATCAACATGATCGAATTGACTTGTGTATTCGCGGATTGCCGCATCGCCGTCTTCACGGATCTTTGACATTACTTCACGTACCGTTTCAACCTTATCTGAATTGTCGGCTGATGGTCGTCGCGTAATATCCGGCCACGATTTTAAAAGCGGGTATCGGTAGATTTGCATGATAATATCTTTTTATAAAATCATTTTCTCAATCGGAATGACCAATATTCCTTCAGCACCGTTTTTTTTCAGATTTCCAATCACTTCCCAAAATTCGCTTTCGTTGATCACCGAATGAAGTGAGCTCCATCCGCTTTTTGCCAAAGGCATAATCGTTGGGGATGTCATTCCAGGGAGAACCTTGATAATCTGTTCCAATTTGTCATTTGGGGCATTTAGCAGGATGTATTTTTTCCCTCTTCCCTTCTCAACTGCTTCGATGCGGAAGATCAGTTCGTCGAGAATTGCTTGCTTTTCTTTTGAAAGATTGGGAGTTGCAACTATTACCGCCTCCGAATTCATAATGGTATGTAACTCTTTCAACCGGTTACTCACAAGTGTACTCCCCGAACTGACAATATCGAAAATCGCATCAGACAGACCAATACCGGGAGCGATCTCTACTGAGCCTGCAATAAAATGTATATCTGCCTTAATGTTATTCTGGGCTAAAAAATCCTTCAGAATCCGGGGATAGGAGGTGGCAATTTTCTTTCCGGAAAACCACTCAAGACCTGCGTATTCAATATCCTTTGGAATTGCCAGCGACAAACGGCATTTACTGAATCCAAGGTGTTTGATAATTTCAACCGGTTGTTGTTGCTCTGCAACTTCGTTTTTACCGACAATTCCGATATCGGCGACCCCATCGGCAACGCACTGTGGAATATCATCATCACGCAAAAATAACGCTTCCAGTGGGAAGTTTTTTGCAGGAGAGATCAATCTGCGGCTACTTGCGACAAGCTTAATGCCTGTTTCTGTGAGCAATGCCATCGAATCTTCGTTTAACCGACCTTTGGTCTGAATAGCAATTCTTAAAATCGAATCCATGTGTTTAAATTAAAAAAGGCTTACCTGATGAATAAGGTAAGCCTTTGTTTTGGTAATATGATAATGGACGTACCAACCCCGGCTCACCTTATGGTAAGTGATGATGAAGTCCTGTATGAATGCTGATCTTTGTCATTTTTATTTTAATAATGCAATATTAAGCAAAAAACAGGTTGTATTTTTCAATTCCCCAAATTGAATGTTAAATTTTAATTAATTGTCTTTGCAATCGATTGCGCGTTTCATATATTTGCACCCGTTAATTAAACGCTATTCTATGATTAAAAAGATGATTACGCTAATTGTTCTAGTTTTTATAGCTTCGACAAGCTTCTCAAAAACAACGGATAATAAAAAACTATTTTCGCAAGGTTACATCAAAAAAACGATGAAAAGTGTGACGGCCTGGCAACTCAAAAACCCAAAGCACGAAACGACCGACTGGACAAACGGTGCTTTTTACGCCGGAGTTTCGGCAGCCTGGGAAACCACCAAATCCAAGGCCATTTACCAGGCAATGATGGATATGGGCAATTCCACTGGTTGGAAACCCGGCAAACGCTGGTATCATGCCGATGATATCGCTATTTGCCAAACCTATGTCGATGTTTATAAAGTGGAGAAGAAACAGGAAATGATTCAGCCATTTATTGATACGCTGGCCATTTTTATGAAAAAACCTTATCCGACAAAAGGGAACGAGGTCATTAAATGGTGGTGGTGCGATGCGCTGTTTATGGGACCACCGGCAATCGTAAAACTTGGGGTTGTAACTGGCAACGACAGTTATTTTAAATACAGCGATGAATTATTCAAAGAGTGCTATAATTTGCTCTACGACAAAGACGAACATCTTTTTGCCCGCGACCTGAAGTATGTAATCAAAAATGACGGGAAAGATATTCATGAGGCAAACGGCAAGAAAATCTTCTGGTCACGTGGAAATGGCTGGGTGATGGGTGGTCTTGTAAGAGTTTTGCAGGAACTACCCGCCAATTATGCAGGGCGCGATTTCTATATTGATGTCTTCAAAGAGATGTCTGCCCGTTTGAAAGAACTTCAACAGGCTGACGGAATGTGGCGTGCAAGTTTACTCGATCCCGATTCATATCCAGGCGGTGAAGTGAGTGGCTCAGGTTTTGATTGCTATGCGATGGCATGGGGTATCAACAATGGCATTCTTGATAAAGCGACCTATCTTCCAGTGGTCGAAAAGGCATGGATCGGGCTGAATAAATGTGTGGGTAAAGATGGACATGTTGGTTGGGTTCAGCCAATTGGAGCCGATCCAAAGAAAAACTTTACCGCCGAAAGCTGGGAAGTTTATGGTTCTGGTGCCTACCTTCTCGCTGGCAGCGAAGTAATTAAATTAAAAAGATAAAACATTTAAGGCAATACTTTAATTCTGATTGTGTTGTAGCCTGGCAGTTCTCCATATACTGTCAGGCTTTTTTAATACGGAACTTTATCAGCTGAATCATTCCACTGATTAAAGACCTCAACAGCCTCTTTCTGCAGTAGCTGTGTTGGCTTCAATAAACGTTTGTCGTTTGACAAGGAAAGTTCCCGATAAAATAATTCATCATCAAACCCTGCCCGCGCAGCATCGTTCCGGTCGGCTGCATAGTACAATCTGCCGATACGGGCCCATAGAATAGCTCCAAGACACATAGGACATGGTTCACAACTGGCAAAAATCTCACATCCTGAAAGATCGAAGGTATCAAGCGTTTTGCATGCCTCGCGTATCGCGACAACCTCGGCATGTGCGGTTGGATCGTTCGTTGATGTTACACAATTTCCCGCTACAGCGATAATCTCACCATCATGCACTATAACAGCACCAAAAGGTCCGCCATTCCCTGAAAGGAAATTTTCTTCAGCCTTTTTAATGGCTGTCAACATGTAATTGAGGTTATCCTCTTTGGACATCGGCTTTATAGGTTAAGGTGAAAGTTTAAAATAGAAGTTCAGAATTTCAGCTCTTCTAAAAGCTTTATATAAGATGCAATACCCTCTTTAATTTCGTTAACCAGGATATATTCGTTCGGCGTATGTGAGCGGGCGGAATCACCGGGGCCCATTTTGATGGAGGGATGGGGGATCACAGCCTGATCGGAAGTAGTTGGGGAACCATAAATATGCAATCCCATTGCTATTCCACGCTGAACCAAAGGATGATCTGCATTGATACCGGAAGAATTAAGTCTGAAGGAACGAGGTTGCACTTCAGATTGAATCAATCCCGAAATGATTTGGTAAGCTTCTTCGTTTGAATAATGTTCATTGGTACGTACATCCACCACAAAGCGGCACGAATCGGGGACAACATTGTGTTGCCGTCCGGCTTCAATTTGTGTAACTGTCATTTTCACGGGACCCAAAACAGCCGATTCGAGCGGAAACTGGAAGGACTGAAGGATCTGAATATCTTTTATGGCCTTGTAAATGGCATTTTCGCCCTCATTTCGAGCCGCATGACCAGAACGTCCTTTTGCCTCACAATCAAGGACTAAAAGTCCCTTTTCGGCAATGGCAATCTGCATCTGTGTTGGTTCTCCGACGATAGCGAGGTCAATTCTTCCCAACCGATCCAGAATGGAGGCCACACCGTTATCACCTGAAATTTCTTCTTCGGCACTGGCACAAAACAGGAGATTGTAAGGTAAATTAACGGCTTCGTAAAAATAGCGGAAAACTCCAAGCAGTGATACGACAGAAGCTCCGGCATCGTTGCTACCAAGCCCCGTAATGCATTGTCCTTCAGCAACTGCTTTGAAAGGATCGTATATCCATCCTCCAGTTGGACGAACAGTATCAATATGAGAGTTTAGTAAGATAACCGGCTTATCATCAGACCAATCCTGATTGCGCATCCAAAGGTTATTGCCGATTCGCGATGGGTTCAGTCCCCAAATGGAAAATTTTGCTTCCAGATAGTCTGCAACTTCCTTCTCTTCGCGACTAAAGGAAGGAATTTCAATCATTGCTTTTAGTAACTCAACACTTTCGGATGCGATTTGGTCTGTCATCATAGGTTAAGTACTAGCCTTGTTCCTCTTAAACCTCCTGAAATACCTTGTGCATTCGTGATTACAACGGCACTAACACCTCGCCGCAGCGCATTGAATCCGTTTTCAAGTTTAGGAATCATACCACCAGAAATAATACCTTTTGCTTTTAGCTCTACAAACATTACAGGATCAATTTCGGGAATGACCGATTTCTCGTCGGCTTCGTTCATTAATACACCCGGTTTTTCGAAACAGAATATCAGGCGAACTTCATATCTTGTACACAAAGAAGTTCCTAATTCAGAAGCTATTGTATCAGCGTTTGTATTTAGCAACGATCCTTTGCCATCGTGAGTAATTGGCGCAATAACAGGAACAGCACCGTTGCCAAGCAACTCGGATAACGCCTGGGCATTGACCCAGTTAATATCTCCGACAAATCCATAATCTATATCGCCTACGGGACGTTTGGCAGCCCTGATGATATCGAGATCTGCTCCGGTCAGCCCAATCGCATTATTTCCGAATGCCTGCAATCCGGCAACAACATTTTTATTCATTAAACCGGCATAGACCATTGTCGCAACTTTTAAGGTCTCTGCATCCGTAATCCGCCGTCCATCAACTATTTTGGTCTCTATTCCTAATTTTTCAGCCAGAGCTGTAGCACTTTTCCCTCCACCGTGAACAAGCATTTTAGCACCTGCGATGCGGGAAAAGTCTTTTAGTAATGACCGGAGCGATACTTCCTCTTCAACGATCTTTCCACCTACTTTGATGATTATCAAATGATCTTTCATACTACCCTTCCAATATCATTTTTAAAACTGTCTGGGCCGAATATACACGATTTTCTGCTTCATCAATTACAATTGAAGAAGGTCCGTCGAGGACTTCATCCGAAACTATCATATTTCTTCGGACTGGGAGGCAATGCATAAACTTGGCATTGTTGGTCAGGGCCATCTTTTCGGCAGTTACGGTCCAATTCATATCTTTTGAAAGAATTTCACCATATTCGGTATAAGACGACCAGTTCTTGGCATAGATAAAGTCAGCGCCATCGAACGCTTTGTCCTGATCGTATTCCACTTTAAGATCTCCCATAAATTTTGAATCAAGCTCATATCCCTTAGGATGAGTGACAACCAATTCGTAATCAGTCTGGCGCATCCATTCGACAAAAGAATTTGGGACTGCCTGCGGAAGTGCACGCGGATGGGGAGCCCAGCTCATTACAACTTTAGGACGCGGTTTCGTTTTGTATTCCTCTATCGTCATATGATCAGCAAAACTTTGGAGCGGGTGGCGGGTGGCAGCCTCCATGCTTACAACCGGAACTCCGGCAAATTGAATAAACTGGTTGAGAATTTTTTCGGTGTAATCATCCTCCTTGCTTTCGAAACGGGCGAATGCCCTCACACCAATGATGTCGCAATACCTTCCAATAACAGGAATGGCTTCGCGTAAATGTTCCGGTTTGTCGCCATCCATAACGACACCCAATTCACTTTCGAGACGCCATCCATCCTGATTCACATTCAGAACCATTGTATTCATTCCCAAATTCATAGCTGCTTTTTGTGTACTCAACCTGGTACGCAGGCTCGAATCGAAGAAGATCAGCACCATTGTTTTATTCTTACCAAGATGTTGAAACCCATAAGGATTACTCTTGATTTCGCGGGCTGTTTTTATCGCGTCCTCCAGATTGGGAAGGTCGTAAACGGAAGTAAAGTGTCGCATGTTGAGTTAAAATGATTGGATTTTTTTAAATATTAAGGAGTTATAAAGTAAATATGATCTGTTAGGATCTGATTAGGAACGGATCTGTCCGTCACCTTCGATAAGCCATTTATAGCTCGTCAATTCTCCGAGACCCATCGGACCACGTGCATGTAATTTTTGGGTACTGATCCCAATTTCAGCTCCCAA
>Ga0209724_1000795_pt1 | contig 29858 bp, 17 predicted proteins | sample grotaG_FD_184143 | JGI IMG/M metagenome (GOLD analysis project Ga0209724, IMG submission 184143) | Glacier valley bacterial and archeal communities from Borup Fiord, Nunavut, Canada, to study Microbial Dark Matter (Phase II) -... | ecosystem: Environmental > Aquatic > Freshwater > Ice > Glacier ...
AATTCTCAACACAAAATTTCAAAACAGCCGTATTGCTTTTATACCCGCCGACATTGACAGGCAGTTCGATCTATTTAATCTGCCTGATCATGCAAACCTGTTATCGAATATAGTAAAGTGGGCAGTTAATGACAATTTGCCTATTACTATAGATGGCCCCGGACTTATTGATTGTAACTTATATCAACAGGAAGGACGTTTGATTTTACACCTCGTTAACCTGACAAGTGCCGGAACATGGCGCGCACCAATAGATGAACTTATAAGTATCGGCCCTTTACGTATAAAAGTTAAATTAATACCAGGCGTAGCTGGGAAAAACTTACAGTTGCTTGTATCAGGTGAAAAATTAGCAGGAGTTGTAAACAATGGCTGGTGTCAATTCGAAATCAAATCCATTTTGGATCATGAAGTAATCGTTATTTCATAGTTAGCAACCATACAAATGATCGTGTTATATGATAATCCATATTAGAAACGAAAAAATATTTTTAAGATGAAAAACAGATTAAAAACCTTCATAACACTCTTATGTTTTTTCAATTTTTTTAATATAAGCGCACAATTAAAACCAGATACATTATCATACAAACCATTTATTTGGAAATCAGAAATACCCACAGATTGTCCTTTTTCGAAGTCACAAACGATAACTGGAATAAAGTTTCTTGGAGTTAAAAGTGGTTTTCATTTTGGTGATACATGGTATCCAACATGGGCATCTGATGACAAGTTGTATTCCCCTTGGACAGATGGTTGTACCTGGCGTTTAGATGGATCAAATGATTGTTCAAGTTCAGGAAATAAGGAATATGCGACTACGGGTCAAGGAGTGATTGAAGGCGATAACCCATTAACAATAAAAGTTTACAGTTTAGGATTACAAAAAGCTTCAGCTGCCAGTTACCATGGTCGGTATCCTTGTGGCAGTCTTGTTTATGATGGTGTATGGTATTATGGTACGTATTGCTTGGATCCAGCGGGGAAAGCAAAGTATGGAGACAAAATATATAATTGGCCCTGGTTAGGCCCTATTGTTGGTTTTCGTTACTCTTCTGATTATGGTCGTAACTGGACAGATTGTCCATTAACACCTGACAAACCTCTGTTTAAAGAATCTGGCATAAATGGATATCCGGTAAAAATTGGAGCGCCCCATTTTATTGATTTTGGAAAGAATATGCAGTATTCGCCCGATGGAAAGGCATATTTAGTTGCTCATGGTGCAGATACATCTGATACAAAACCTAGATTTTGGAATGATAGCTGGATTAATGGTGATCAAATCTATTTGTTGCGGGTTATTCCTACAATCGAAAACATAAACGATATTTCAAAATATGAATTTTTTGCTGGTTACGATAGTAAAGGTGATGCAATTTGGGATAAGGATTTTTATAGAATAAAGCCAATACTTGAATGGAACAATAATATGGGATGTGTTACTATAACATATAACCCTGCGCTTAAAAAATATCTGATGTGCATTACCGACGGCGGTAACACATGTGCAAAGATGAATACTTATATTCTTGAATCAGATAATATTACAGGCACTTGGAAAATAATTACATATATGAAAGAATTTGGAGAACAAGCTTATTTTGTAAATATTCCTTCAAAATTTATAAGTGCTGATGGCAAAATAGCTTGGTTATTATATTCAGGCAATTATGCAGTTGACTGGAACGGGATAAAGATAAATGAGAATCCACCTGGTTCGCATTATGGAATGGTTTTTCAAAAAATAGAATTTATAACTAATAAATAATATGTGCGGTTTTACGCACGCTATAGGTAATAAGGGTTAATGTGGTTTGCGAAATTCATTATCCACATTATTTTCGGTGTAACTTGATTGGTTAACAGCCGCAATCTTTACTGTCGATAGTATCAACCGGTAATCCTCTAAAATAATATCAATGATCAAAAATTTATTATGTATTTGTTTGATTTTTATTGCGGTAAGTGTGTGTGCTCAACCTGGAAAACAGTGGACAAACGAAGAAGCAGGTGATTGGTATGGCCAATCTAAATGGTTGAATGGTTTGAAAATAAAACCAGATCAGTCTATTGATCAGTTGGAATTTGCCAAACAATATCATATGAATAAAAAATTGTGGGATGAGGCTTTAGCGTATCTCAAAAATACCGACTTATCCAAACTAACACCTGGAAATTATCCGATAGATAAAGATGATGTGTTTGTAAAGGTTACTGAAGCGGTCTCTAAAGATGTAGATTCTTCTAAATGGGAGTCTCACAATAAGTATCATGATATTCATTACATTATTTCCGGGAAAGAAATGATAGGAATCACTCCGGTAACTGATGTGATCGCTTCAACTAATTATGACCCTATTAGAGATATACTTTTTTACAAAGGTGATGGACCTTACTTTTTAGCAGCTCCTGACCGGTTCTTTATTATCTTTTCAAATCAGGCTCATCGACCTTTTGTTAAAGTAGGTGGATATGAGAAGGTTAAAAGAATTGTGATTAAAATTAGAAATGTAGGACAAACTGATTGAATACTGTTACCATGGACAAGCGAAAAGAAGCCATCGAAATTTTTTTAGCAGGAGTTGAAAGTGTGAAACCCGACAACCTTATTAACCGCTATGTTTCACTAAGCCAAAATCTCCTTCATATTGAAGGGATTACGTTTGATCTTTCCGTAATACAAAGTATATATGTTGTAGGTGCAGGAAAAGCAAGCGCTGCCATGGCACAGGCTCTGGAAGTCATTTTGGGAGCCAGCATTACTGGAGGTCATGTCATTACGAAATACGGACATTCTTTACCACTAAAATTCATTGGAATTACTGAAGCTGGGCATCCTGTTCCGGATGAAAATGGAATTAGAGGCACGGAACATATTCTTTCAATCGTAAATAGTGCAGGCAAGGATGACTTGGTGATTTGCCTGATCTCAGGGGGAGGCTCTGCTCTTTTAGCAGATGTTCCTGAAGGGTGTACCCTCGAAGATTTGAAGGTACTTAATAGTGTATTACTGAAAATAGGTGCGGATATTACGGAAATGAACTGCATCCGGAAACATTTATCCAGGGTGAAGGGCGGACTTTTAGCCAAAGCGGCATCACCCGCAAGAGTAGTAAGTTTAATCCTTTCTGATGTTATTGGCGATCCTCTTGACGTAATCGCATCTGGCCCTACCGCTCCCGATCCGACAACTTTTGCTGATGCCATCTCAACTTTAAAGAAATTCAAAATTGAAAACCAAATACCTGGTCAAATCTTTAGGGTACTTCAAGAAGGTTTTGAAAAAAAACGTCAGGAAACCCTTAAAGAGTCGGATGGGGCACTACTTCGCACCAGCAATTTAATAATTGGCACGAATAAATTAGCGCTGAAAACAGCGAAGCAGAAATCGGAATCATTTGGTTATGAATCTAATATAATCACTGACAGGCTTGATGGTGATGTAACTGACGCTGCCGATTACATTATTGAAACAGTAAAAAGGGTTAAAAAGGAAAAGATCAATAAAAAAAGTTGCCTATTGTTTGCCGGTGAGCCTACTGTTAAAGTGAAGGGCGAAGGATTAGGTGGAAGAAATCAACACCTGGCACTTATTATTGCCAAATTATTAGAAGATTTATCTGGGATAACATTCCTATCGGGAGGAACCGATGGATCTGATGGTCCAACTGATGCTACAGGTGCTGTTGTGGATTGCTTTACATCGAAGCACGCAACAAAGCTAAATTTGAATATGGAACAATATATCAATAATTGCGATTCATATCATTTTTTTGAGCAAGAGGGGGGCTTAATAATAACAGGACCTACAAAAACAAATGTTATGGATTTAATGGTGGTGCTTATTGATAATTAACTGAAATATTAAAAATTAATATCTATGAACTGGACTCAAGTTGTTGATCCGCTAAACAGCATCGGTTTATCTGCGTTAGTTGCCGCTGTGCCAATTTTCTTCATTTTCTGGGCCTTGATAGTTAAGAAAATGAAAGGGTATGTTGCAAGTTTACTAACATTATCAGTTGCTACCCTATTTGCTCTATTTGCTTATGGAATGCCTTTCAAACTAGCTGTTTCATCATTAATACATGGAGCATTATATGGGTTATTCCCAATTTGCTGGGTTATTATAGGTGCAGTGTTTCTCTACAACATTACTGTAAAAAGCGGACAGTTCGAAATAATTAAAAACTTTATGGCCTCCGTCACATCCGACCGGAGGTTACAGGCTCTTTTGGTCGCTTTTTCTTTCGGATCATTCCTCGAAGGTGCTGCAGGTATGGGCGCCCCGGTAGCAATTACGGCAGCGATGCTTGTTGGGCTTGGATTTAATCCATTATATGCAGCAGGTATTTGCCTCATTGCCAATACGGTGCCCGTCGCTTTCGGTTCTGTTGGCATACCGATAATTACAGCAGCTCAGGTATCAGGGCTCCCCGAAATGGCTGTTTCACAAATGGTAGGGAGAACGCTACCTTTTCTAGCATTAATAGTCCCTTTTTATTTAGTTGTAATAATGGCCGGTTTTAAAAAATCGTTGGAGGTTTTACCTGCTATTTTAATATCAGGTGTTGTATTCTCAGTCGTTCAATTTTTAGTTTCTAACTACATTAATCCAATGCTTCCTGGTATTTTAGCTGGGCTGTCTACGATTATTTGTTTAACCGTATTTTTAAAATACTGGAAACCGAAATCTATTTGGCGTTTTAAAGATGAAACTCCTAAAACAATTAATGCTGAACTTAAATATTCAACATGGCAAATTATCAGAGCCTGGTCTCCTTTTATTATTATGACACTAATCATAGTTGCGTGGGGGATGCAATCGGTAAAAGAAGCAATTAATTCGATCTTCCAACTGAAATTTTATATTCCAGGGTTACACAATGCAATATTAAAACCAGATGGAAGTGTGCTTATTATCAAGCCTTTTGAGTTGAACATACTTTCCAATGCAGGAACGGCTACTCTATTGGCAGCAATAATTTCGCTGCCTTTAATTGGCATGAGTTTTAAAAATGGAGCTAAAATCTTTCTTGCGACCCTGAATCAGTTAAAATTTCCCATCATTACCATTGCTTCTATTGTTGGATTTGCATTTATTACAAACAATTCAGGGATGGCTATAACCATGGCTTTGGCAATGGCCAGTACCGGCATTCTTTTCCCGTTTTTCTCTCCGGTTCTTGGGTGGTTGGGTGTTTTTCTAACAGGTTCTGATACATCATCAAATGCGCTGTTCTCCAAACTTCAAGCCACCTCGGCGGAGGCTATCGGCGTTGATCCGTTGTTGACAGTTGGGGCAAATGCATCAGGTGGAGTTACAGGCAAAATGATTTCCCCACAATCAATTGCCATTGGAGCCGCAGCAGTTGGACTGGTTGGCAAAGAATCTGAACTTTTCCGTTTCACCCTAAAGCATAGTTTTATCTTGTTATTCTTAATTTGTGTCGTTACTGTTATTCAAGCATATGTAACCCCTTGGGTAATTCCAACCTATGAGATGATTGAAACAGCAGCATCTGCAACTGTTTCAAATGTAAGTGAGGGTTTTATCTATCTGCTGATCTTAGCAATTGTGTTGGTAATATTTGTGCTGAGTGTTTTCTTGCTTAACCGGAAAAAGTTGGTAGTAGCTAAGGTTTTAGTTCCTGATAAAGAATAATAAACAGCGTTTGTTCGCAGTGCCATATCAAAAAATAGTCTTTAAAAATCAAACTAATTAATACAACATATGATATACAGTAATATTAACATTCAGGACAGCCAAATGGAAGCCTACGGCGATGTATATACATCCGAAGTTCTGTCAGCGCTTTCATCGCTCGCATACTTTAACGCGCAGGTTAAAGAGCTTATGTATGCCCGGATAGAACGGAGAGCAGAACGAAAACAAAATAAAAAGAGAATCACATTTCCAGATCCGGAAATGTACATTCCCCGGACCAATATAAAAGTGCAGGATGCCAGGGACGGCAAGTTTGAAGGGGGCTTGATTCCTGCCGATTTGCAGCGCCAATGGATACAAGGTACCGGGCCCGCAGCAAAACCTAATTCAGCTATTGAAAACAGCATCCGCAATGTAGCTTATGCATTGCTTTCGGGCGCCGATGGTTGGATGTTTGATGGTGAGGATGCCTTAGGTCAAATTAAAACTATGTCGCTCGACAATCAGCGCAACCTAAAACTTGCGATCGCAAGAGATTCTTTATTTTTAAAAGTGGCAGAAAAAGTGGCAGCAGATATGAACTGCTGGTCTCAAAATTTTCTGGGAAGAAATATTATAACCAACTGGGAAGAACAGCTTGACTTTACAACCATCATATTTCGAGCCCGGGGTCTGCATCTGGACGACCGTCACGTTTGTGATGCTAACGGAGAAGCTATGGCTGCTTCCATTGTAGATATGACTCTTTATGTTGTAAACAACTATAAAGAACTCCAAAAAACTGGTTCGTCTGTTGTATTGTATCTGCCAAAAATTCAGACAGCTGAAGAGGCCGCATTATGGGAAGAGATGATCAGTGTTCTTGAAAACCACCTCGAATTGGATGCAGGCACAATAAAAGTATATGTACTGGTCGAACAGATCGAGGGTACTTATCAACTGATGGAAATCCGGGCAACATTTGGAAAACATTTTGTAGGTTTTAATTCCGGCCGTTGGGATTATATTAATAGTGTGGCAGATGCCATGGCTTGGGACGAACGTTTTATCAATCCTGATATAGAAGCTATTGTTATGACCTATGGATACATGCGCAATTACGAAGACCGCGTGAGGCGTGCAGTTAATACACCAGACATCAATGGCAATTTTGCTCTTTGGCAGGGAGGTATGGAGCCCAATATTCCGGTAGGTTCGGAGGAAGGCGTTGCTGCCAGCATGAAAAAAGCGCTGGCCGGGGCAGAACGGGAACAGCGGGAAGGGGCAAGCGGCAAGTGGGTAGCACATTGGAAGATGGTGCATATTATCAGACCAGTTTGGGAAAAAGTTGAGGCTAAAAACCAGTTGGGCCGAAAATTTCCCGCATTAACATATACCCAGTCAGATTCTGATGGCCTTCTATTGATTGAAAAAGCCCCAACGACAATAAGGGGAGCCCGTAACCTTCTGAGTGTAGCATTGCAATATGGAAACGCTTTTGGACAGGGCATGCAAGCTGCGGCTTTGAAACCAGCCGACTTTTTCGGTAACGACAATATATTATACCTGATGGAAGATATGGCTACTGGAGAAATAAGGCTGAGCATACTGTGGGAGTGGGTTCACAAGAAGGCCGTACTTACCCAGGACGATAATGAAACTGGCGTAAAGGCAGGCGATATCTTTTCAATGCCTTTGTTCGAGAGATTGCTTGAAGAAGAATACGATAAGCTGTTAAGGGCTAATGATAGGGATGTATTTGATTCTTCAAAAATTACCACTTTGCCAATTTCAAAAGAGATAGTTAGTGTATATATTAAAAGCGAGGTGAAATTACCATGGTTCATCGATTTGCTTAATATAAATTTAAATAATGCCGATTTGGAAATAGCAAAACATAGGATAAAGGTGTATATGGATTCATTTCTAATGAAAAAAATACGCATAACCGAAAATATCGACTTAATTTCTTTAGCTAAATCCAAAATAATATGAGACTTACATTATTCTTTTTCGGCATTCTTTTTACTTTTCAACTGTTTGCACAAAGCAATAAGCCAATAAGTCTGCATCCCCAGAATCCTCACTATTTTCTGTTCAGAGGTAAACCAACCATTCTTATTACTTCTGCTGAACATTATGGGGCTGTGGTAAACCCTGACTTTGATTTTATAAAATACCTGGATGAATTAAAGTCTAACGGGCTAAATTATACGAGAATATTTACTGGCGCTCATATAGAAATTCAAGGAGACTTTGGAATAAACAAAAATACACTAGCGCCTACGAAAGGTAAATTTATTTCTCCATGGGCAAGAAGCACAGAGCCAGGATACGCAGCAGGTGGAAATAAATTTGACCTTGACAAGTGGGATAAAAAATATTTTGAAAGGCTTAAAAACTTTGTGTCAGAAGCTGGAAAACGAAACATCGTAGTGGAGGTAACTCTTTTTTCTTCTTTATATCGGGATGAGGGATGGAGAATTAACCCCATGAATGGAATTAATAATGTAAACAATATAGATTCTATCCCTAGGCTAAATGTCATTACTTTAAATAACGACAAACTTCTTAAGTACCAGGAATCAATGGTTCGTAAAATTGTTTCTGAACTAAAAGGTTTTGATAATGTGTTTTATGAAATTCAAAATGAGCCTTGGGCCGGTGGTACCGGAGTAGAAGTTTCTTCTTTTGAAAAAGATAGGGAAACCCTTGAGTATTCAAAGCAACTCCTTGTACGATTAGCCAATGCGGCATCCTTGGCATGGCAGAAACACATGGTATCAGTAATTGTAACCGAAGAGGCAAAACAAAAAGAGAAACACCTTATTGCGCAGAACTTTACCAACTTTCAATACAAATTTTCCGACGTTAACCCCGATGTATCCATTGTAAACTTTCATTATGCTTTATCGGTGGCTGCTTCAGAAAATTATGGGCTGAACAAAGTAATCGGTTTTGACGAAACAGGGTTTTCGGGCAACAAAGATCAAACATACAGAAGACAAGCCTGGAGGTTCATCATGTCAGGAGGCGGTTTGTTCAATAACCTGGATTATTCTTTTACTGTTCAAAAGCCGGAGGGCACAGACCAACAACAAGCACCGGGTGGAGGTAGCAGAACGTTAAGAAATCAACTTAAGGTTTTAAAAGACTTCATGGAAAGTTTTGATTTTGTAAAGATGAAACCTCAGTTAAAGATGAAAACTAAAGATGAAAGTTATAAAGTTTATCAACTCACTGATATCAAAAATCAATTTGCTTTTTATTTTGAGGATGTTAATCAAAATACGATTTCAGTTGATCTCCCTGCCGGAAATTATTCTATTGATATTATTTCTATGGAAGACGGAGCAAAAACATCTTTAGGCAGAAAAGATCATAAAGGAGGTGAGTTTGAACTTGAAATTCCTTCGAAAAAAGACTTTGCACTAAGGTTTGTTCTTTTAAATTAGTTAGGTTTGAAAGAATTTTAAAGTTAAAATTTTACTATTGCATCCGCATTCTAAAAACCCATTTAACCCATTTAAATCCCATTTAATAATATGAGAAAATTAATATTCTTAAGTCTGGCCTTAATAGTCCTTTTAAATGCACAAGGATTTTGCAGTCAATCAGGAAGTAAGGCTAACAATCAAATGTCAGATCAGAATTCAATGATTAACCCTTATGCATCGCACATTAGTTCTGATACCGTTGTAGTGGGAGCCTCTATTCCTCCTGAAATTGAGAATCCCGAATTGTTGGGCATCAATAAAGAGCCGGCTCATGCCACGTTAATGGTTTATGGCAATCAGGCCGAAGCGCTAAAAGCCAACCGTCATTCGTCCTCTTTTTGCCAGAGCCTGAATGGCATGTGGAAGTTTAATTGGGTGGCATGGCCACAGCAGCGCCCGGTCGATTTCTACAAACCTTCGTTTAATGTATCCGGCTGGAAAGAAATTTCGGTACCTTCAAACTGGCAGGTGTTAGGTTATGGAACGCCATATTACAGGAACATAGGCTATATTTTCCAAAAAGATTATCCTCATGTGATGAGCGAACCGCCAAAAACGTATACTGCCTATAAAGAAAGGAATCCTGTTGGAAGTTATCGTCGCGAGTTTGAAGTCCCACAAAACTGGAATGGCCGCCGTCTGTTTTTGAGTTTCGATGGCGTTGATGCAGGTTTCTTCCTTTGGATCAATGGCGAGAAAGTCGGATATAGCATCAATAGCCGTAATGCCGCTGAATTTGATGTGACCAAATACGTTAAACCAGGCAAGAATATGCTGGCTGTGGAGGTTTATCGTTTTACAGCCGGAAGTTTCCTTGAAGATCAGGACATGTGGCGTTTGAGTGGTATTTTCCGGAATGTAACTCTCTGGAGTACTCCTGACACACATGTTCGCGATTATTTTATTAAAACCGACCTCGATTCGAAATACGAAAATGCAACTATTGATGTAACAGCCAAGATTAAAAATTACGGCTCGTCGAAGGGTGTGGCTCAAAAACTGGTAGCAACGCTTTTTGACGGAACCATAGAAGTTAAAGGCGCAAAAGCAGAAGTTGCTGTTCTGGCATTGAATCCGGGTGAAGAGCAAGTGGTTACCCTGAAATTTCCGCTGAAAAATCCGGCTAAATGGACAGCCGAAACACCGAAATTGTATACTACCGTTCTCACATTAAACGAAGGCAGCAAAACCACCGAGATTTTGTCGTCAAGAACAGGTTTTCGGGAAATTGAGATCAAAGGCCGTCTTTTCCTTGTGAACGGAACGCCCGTCAAACTAAAAGGCGTTAACCGCCACGAGCATTGGCCTGAAGTTGGTCATGCAATTACCGAGGCTCAAATGATCCGCGATTTAGAGGTGATTAAACAGGGAAACTGCAACCATGTGCGTACTTGTCACTATTCCGACGATCCACGCTGGTACGAATTGTGCGACGAATGGGGAATCTGGTTGGTAGCCGAAGCCAATGTGGAGTGCCATGGTTACGATGGAAAATTTGACGAAGAACCTACCATGAAAGCCCAAATAATCGATCGTAACGTGGCCAATACCGAAAATTTTAAAAACCATGCGTCGGTTATTATCTGGTCGCTTGGAAACGAGAACGGGGGGGTGGGAACCAACTTTGTTGAAGCCATGAAGACGATAAAATCTATTGATCCTACACGTTTTGTTCATTACGAACGATTTGGTGTCGGAGCAAAAAATCCTTCCGATTTTGATGGACAAATGTATGGAACACCCGAAGAGTTCGCAAAGATCGCCCGGAACAAAGAACTAACAAAGCCATTCTATATTTGTGAGTTTGCTCATGCGATGTTCAACTCCATGGGTTCCATAGTCGAATATTCAGAGGTATTTGATAACAATCCCGAAATTTTGGGTGGCGCTATATGGGAATATCAGGATCAGGGATTGTACAACAATAGGGATCCCAAACGTCCGATTATTGCTTATGGCGGCGGATTTGGCGAATTTCCGAACGACAAGTATTTTATCCATAAAGGGACAGTATTCTCCGACCGTTCGCCTAAACCGCACTATCCTGAAATGAAAAAAGCTTACCAGTGGATTGGTATTTCGGTGGAGGATGCAGAAAAAGCAACTGTAAAAATCCGTAACCGCTTCCAGTTTATTAACCTGAATGGCTTTTCTGCCTCATGGAGTCTTGCTGAGAATGGGAATGTTATTTCAAGCGGAAAACTAAACCTTCAGGAATTAAAACCAGGAGCTGAGCAAATCGTCAGCGTGCCTTGCAAGGTTGCCAATCCAAAACCGGGAGCCGAATATTTTGTGCGCATTTCGTTCACACAAAATAACGACGAATTGTGGGCAAAGAAAGGTTTTGAAGTCGCTTCACACCAATTTCAGTTGCCTGTTAAAGTTGCTCAACCAACTGATAATGAAGCTAAAATGTCGGTAACATTAAACCAGAACGAAAAAGAAGTTTTGATTAAAGGAAAAGACTTCTCGATTGCTTTCGACAAAGCAGTTGGAACTTTCAGCAGCATCAAAAAAGGCAATCAGGAATTGTTGATTGGCAAAGGCGGACCTAAACTGCATTTGTGGCGCGCACCTCATAAAAACGATGATATGTGGGCTGATAATGAGTGGGTTAAATACGGTTTGAAAGAACTGAAATGGACTGTCAATGAAGTTTCAGCCAGTCAGGTTGATGCCAACAATGCCAGCATTTCAGTAAAAATGAAGGCTGAAGGGAAAGAAGGGCTCACCGTAAATTACGAAGTTAATTATCAAGTAAACGGCAATGGTGAAATCACGGCCAGCAATAAAGTTGATTCGAGCAATCCAAAATTAGTGGTTGGACGAATCGGCGTTCGCTTGATGCTAAATAAACAGCTCGACCAGATTTCGTATTTCGGTAGAGGTCCGATGGAAAATTACAGCGACCGCAAAAGAGGGTTCGATGTTGGACTGTACAGCAGTACAATTGCTGAACAGATGACACCTTACGAAAAACCTATGGATTGTGGCAATCACGAAGATGTACGTTGGGCTGAAATTTTTCAGAAAAACGGATTGGGCATTAAAGTGACCAGCGATAAAAATTTGATGCAGATTACCGCCCTTCCATATACCGACGAAGAAATGGAAAAACCTGAATATAGGATTGATTTGCCACAAAGTAGTGCTACAGTTTTGTGCATCAGCCATAAAACTTTGGGGGTTGGTTCTAACGGTTGCGGTCCAAAGCCACTGGAACAATACCAGGTTTTTGCAGGCCCGGCTTCATTCTCTTATACCATTAAAATAAAGTAATTGGTTAAAAGAAAAAGAAAGGCAGTAGTAATAATGGTAATATTTAATTGATAATGTTCTAATACAAATTTAAAGGACATAACGATGTTCCAAATTGCTTTCAAGCCAGAACAAAAAATAATGATTTTTAAATATGATTATGAAAAAAAACATTTTAATTTTAGTAATTGCATTATTGTTTCTGCAACTACCTATTTCAAATCAGGTGTTTGGACAAAATTTTCCGCTGAAGCTCAGTTCTAACGGCCGTTATTTTGTTGACTCGGATGACAAACCCTTTTTGATTAACGGGGACACTCCGTGGTTATTGATTCAGAAGTTGACTTTAGAGGAAGTAAAATTTTTTCTCGATAACAGGGTAGCTAAAAAATTTAACACCATTCAGATCATGCTGAATGATTATCATAGTCCTGTCAACGACTTAAACAGAGAAGGCAACAGGCCTTTTGGCAATGAGAATGATTTTAGCACTATAGATGAAGCTTATTTTTTGTTTGTTGACAAAGTAATAACTGAAGCCCGTCTCAGAGGTCTTGGAATAATCATGGCACCTCTGTGGCGCGATTGCTGTTCAGAAGGATGGCGGCCTGCCCTTAATGCCAATGGTGTAACAAAATCCAGACAATTTGGTGAATATCTTGGAACACGCTACAGCCGGGCTAATCATCCTAATTTTATCGGATGGATGATGGGTGGCGATCACATAGTGGATGATACTTATGATGAATATAAAGCCGTGGCAGAAGGTATAAAAGCCAAAGACCCAGGTGTATTTCTCACCTATCATACAAATCCCGTTGGCAAAAGTACAGATCAGGTAAGTGATGCCTGGTTAAATTTGAATTCAGTCTATACTCAAGATATATATGTTGATTCTGATGAGGCATACGCCCTAACTCCTGTTATGCCTTTCTATCTTTCGGAGGCTAAATATGAAGGATTATTGGCAAATAATACGCAGGACAATGCAGCTCCGTACATCGTAAGAAGGCAAGCGTATTGGTCTATCTTATGCGGCTCAGCCGGTCACATCTATGGTACTGATGCGTGGGATGTTAACTCCAATTGGAAAGAATTTCTTGATCTTCCTGGTGCTATTGATATCAGTTATATGTATGCTTTTTTTACAAGCATTGAATGGGCAACGTTAGTTCCCGACAAAAGCCAAACACTGGTTACAGAAGGTTTTGGAACTTATGGCAATGATGATTATGTAACCTCAGCTTTAACTTCAGACGGCAAAGTAGGTGTAGCTTATCTTGCTTCCACAGGAACAAATACAAGGACGCTTACCGTTGACATGAGCAAATTGACAGGTACTGTTACAGCAAAATGGTTCAATCCGAACACAGGTATATATACAACAATAGGTAGCTATGTTAATTGTGGAAGCAGAAACTTTATAAGCCTTGGCATTAATGGGGAAAGCGCAAATGATTGGATTTTAATTTTAGATGCGAGGGGGTATGACTACTAAATCGTCCGAGAGTAAAAGTGGAGGAAAGTATACCGGTAAAGAAGATAGTCATAAAAATTCTGAATAAGGGACTATAGGGAAAAGAAAATATGAAGATGAATGCTTCCAGGTAAATAAAAAATTATAAAAAAAAAGATGGTACAAATATTTGAAAATAAAATAGTTAAAATCTCTTTTTTGTGGATCGCAATTTTATCAGTTACTGCTTACACTTCTTTTAGTCAGAAGCATGCTGATATGCCTCTTGCTGCTGACCCAAAAAATTCTTTGGAATATGAATGGAGTCAAAAGCAGGTGTACGAGTCTAAACAATTAACAGGTAATGAAAACCTTGATGGATGGCAACATAAAGGGTTTGGCTCAATGTCATTAACGCATGATAAATACTACAAGGGTCAGTCCTCGCTGTTATTGACATCCCCAACAAAAGGAAATTCCTCCACCATGAACGGTCCCCAAAATGATCAAGGCCGGCCTTGGGGAGGTTCAAATGCTGTTTACTCAGTCGCGGGTGAAGACTGGTCTGGTTGGAATCGGATATCTTTCTGGGTTTATCCTGATTTACCTGGGTTTCGCGTGGTTTCTTTAGCCCTGATTTTTCACAATGACGGGAAAGTTAAAGTGCCTGATTCTTATAGGGATGGCTTGCATTTTCAGATACTCGAAAACCACAAATGGAATAAGGTATATTGGGAAATTGAGCACCTTGCCCGCGACAAAGTAACAGCCATTGAGTTTAGTTACCGGCTACAAGGCAATGAGCCGGAAGCTACCAAAGAAGTTAAGTATTATATTGACGAAGTTTTTCTTGAAAAGGTAAAGCCTGACCACTACGAAGGCTGGAATGTAGCTCCGGGACACATCGCCTATAATCATCTTGGCTATGTAGCCGGAATGCCCAAAACTGCTCTTGCCTCAAATTTGTCTGCAAAAGAGTTTGCTTTAGTCAATTCATTAACGGGCAAAACGGTTATCAATAAGCCAATTGTTTTCAAAAAAACAGATATTGGGAACTTCCAGGTTATTGACTTTTCCGAAGTTGACAATGAAGGTACATATTTTTTGAAAGTCGGCAGTTTGTCAACTAAGCCATTCAGAATAAGTAGTTTTGGCGCTATTTACAATAGTACGGTCGATAAAACGATTAATCATTTTTATACGCAACGTTGTGGTTTCGAGGTGCCGGGAGTACATTCTGTTTGTCACGGCGACTGGACGAGCGTGCATAAGGACAAAACCATTATTGTTAACGGTGGATGGCACGATGCAGGTGATTTGTCTCAAGGATTGATCAATACTTCAGAAGCTGCTTATGCCATGCTTTCTTTAGCCGAAAAATTACAACAAACAGATCCATCAGTTTCATCCCGCCTTTTGGAAGAGGCAAAATGGGGGGTGGACTGGATGCTGAAAACCCGTTTTGAAGATGGTTTTCGTACACGATGGTCAACCATGGATTTTTGGACCGATGGCGTTATTGGCACCATTGACGATGCGTCAAGCAAGGCTGAAAATGATCCGTATGCAAATATCTTATCGGCCAAAACGGAGGCTAAAGCTGCAATGATGTTCAAAAAAAGCAATCCTATTTTTGCGAATTATGCACTTGAATGTGCCGAAAACGACTGGGGATTTGCAACCGACACACCAATTAACGCGAAAGCAGAATTGGCCGGAGCCGCAATTAACACAAGTTTGGAGCTCTATCAAGCAACATCAAATCTTAAATATAAAAATGCCGCTTTCTCCTACGCTGATTCGCTTCTTAAATGTCAGCAACAGGAAAATTTGTCTGATGATATTCCGCTGAAAGGGTTTTTCTATACCAATTCATCAAGGAAGAATATACTTCATTATTTACATAGAGGCCATGAGCAGGATATGGTTGTGGGATTGGTAAAATTATGTCAGTCTTTTCCTGATCATGCTAATTTCGGCAAATGGAAAAATGCGCTTGGTTTATATGCCGAATATTACAAGCAAATCTCCAAATATACTGATCCATATTTTATGATACCATCCGGAATATATGATTTGGAGGCGGCTAATGACACGGTAATATATAATCAAATAAAAGGAGGATTCCGCCTAAATGACCGTTACTATATGAAGTGTTTTCCGGCGTGGAAAGATTTTCGTGGCAATAGCGGTACCATACTCTCACAAGCTAAAGGATTGGCAGCAATAGCTGATTATTTAAATGACAAAGATCTTTTAATTATTAGTTATAAACAACTCGATTGGCATTTAGGGTTGAATCCCTTCAACCAAAGCTTAATGTATGGAGAGGGTTATCGCTTTGCGGCTCAATATAGTGCTATGAGCGGAAATCTGGTCGGAGGCCTGCCTGTTGGAATACAATCTCGTTATCATTCTGATAAACCATATTGGCCGGCAAATAATGCCTATAATTACAAGGAAATTTGGGTGCATCCATCCAGCCGTTGGTTGTGGATTATGTCAGATTTTTATAACACTAATCGTAAATTGAAATTTAACTTATGAAACTCAAATTTTTTTTATTCGCATTTTTATTTTCACCTGGCTTATTTTCTCAGGTTAAGCCAATAAGCTTACATCCTGAAAACGCCCATTACTTTTTATTCAGAAATAAGCCTACAATACTGATTACATCAGCCGAACATTACGGCTCTGTAGTAAATCTGGATTTCGATTATATTAAATATCTGGACGAGTTAAAATCAAACGGACTAAATTATACAAGGATTTTTTCAGGATCGTACATAGAGACCCCCGGACATTTCGGAATTACTAAAAATACTTTATCCCCTAAATCAGGACAATTTATTTGTCCCTGGAAAAGAAGTAATATACCCAGCTATATAAACGGAGGCAACAAATTTAATTTAGATAAGTGGGACAAGAAATATTTTACACGACTTAAACACTTTGTATCAGAGGCGGGAAGGAGAGGCATTGTTGTTGAGATGACGTTTTTCTCTTCTTTATATAGTGATAATGGCTGGAAAAATAGTCCTTTAAATGGAATCAATAATGTAAATAAAATAGATTCTATTGCCAGAAAAAGCGTTCAAACCTTAAATAATGGTAAGCTACTTCAATATCAGGAGTCAATGGTTCGTAAAATAGTTGCTGAACTGAATGAATTCGACAATGTGTTTTATGAAATTCAGAATGAACCTTGGTCAGACTTTGGAATAAAAGTTCTGGAATTAGATCGGAAGGAAGAAGGTCTTAGTCCTTGGCAAAAGATTGTAGACGAAGCCAATCCAGCTTCCTTAGCATGGCAGAAACACATGGTATCTGCAATTGTAAAAGAAGAAGCCAAACAAAAAGAGAAACACCTTATTGCGCAGAATTTTACAAACTTTCGGTATCAACTTAAAGAGATAGACCCACGCATATCCATTTTAAATTTTCACTATGCACTGCCGGAAGCTGTTGGCGATAATTATCATTCAAATAAGGTAGTAGGCTTTGATGAGTCGGGGTTTTCAGGCAACAAAGATGAAACTTACAGAAGGCAAGCCTGGAGGTTTATCATGGCAGGTGGCGGTTTGTTCAATAACCTTGATTATTCTTTTACACCTGCCATGCCCGATGGCTCAGATCATCAGGAGGCACCGGGTGGAGGTAGCCGAACGTTAAGAAATCAACTGAAAGTTTTAAAAGATTTTATGGAAAGTTTTGATTTTATCAAATTGAAGCCTGTGCCAGTGAAGGCCGATAAATCAGCTGCCTATGAAGTTTATGAACTTTCCAATCCCGGCAAGCAGTATGCTTTATATTTTGAGGGGGTAGAACCCCAAGAGAATATTTCGGTTGATTTACCTGAAGGGAACTATCAAATTGAATTGATTTCAGTTGAAGATGGTGGCATAAAATCTTTGGGAAAGAAAAATCATAAGGGAGGAATGCTGAAATTGGAGACTCCCGGCATTCCGGATTTTGCTTTAAGGATTAAGAATAATTAATGCAGAAAAGATTAATAATTTACTATTACATAAAGATGTGATATGAAAAAAGTGTATATCGTAGTACTATTTTTAGCCTTTATAAATCTGGCACATGGTCAGGCTGAGGGTGATACCATCATCAATAACAAATACTATAGACTGGTGTCGGGATCAAATCTTTCAAATTCTAACAGGGTAGAAATATCCTCAGACATTGATAGCACCTGGAGCAAATGGAAATTACAGGGATACAATTTTGGTTTTAATCCGAGCCTTACGCCTATGTATACTACCGTTAATGGAATTTTAAGTACGCCATATATGATTCAGGTGCGGGGTAATGAAAACGAAGCAAATAAAAAGCGTTGGGGTTACCATGTTTTTGAAGGCTATGCAAAAGATGATAAATCAAGAATAACCATGTTGGTTAATAAGCATACTGAAGAAGGAAAACCTGTGGCAGAAATGTACTATTTCGGCTCAGTATATAATGGCTCAGGACCACGTGAGTTCGCCCACTCAGAAGCTGCCTATAATTGGTTCCGGATCGGATCAGATGTAAAACAGCACTCTTATTTATTCAGCAGAGACAAAGCCATTTTTTATGGTTCGTTAAAACTTACCAATGCGCTTACTTTAGGCAATATTGGGAAAGATAACATCAGAAAAGAAAAGCTTGAAGGCGACGATGAACATATTGCAGACGAAAGTGCCAAATATGTGAATTTTCAGTCCTTAAATGGCAGCGGTGACGGCACTATATTTTATGATAAAGATAATAATATTTTAGTGGTAAAAATAAATGGACAATGGATGAAAGTATTGGTAGAACCATTACCTAAAACCATTAAATATGATTTTGAATGAAAGAAAATATAACGCAAAAGACTTTTTGAAATACTTTATCATCAAGCTAAATACCTATTGTTTCAGGCGTTGGATCGGTGAACTTAATTTTCTGACGATTGACTAAATTAACCCATATATTCTGAATGAAGTACAATTAAAAAATGTAAAAATGAGACCAGAAAATGGCCTGATTAGATTTAGCTGAATCGCTGGGTGCAAAACTGATTGATGAATTACTGAAGTTTTTTTTGTAGTTTTAGCCCATTGAAATCTCAAATCACAACTGACGTTGAAACTAAGCAAAGACAATATTACACAAGAACTTTTGACTCGTTTAAAAAATGGTGATATACTGGCTTTTGATCAGGTTTATGAATTGTACAGCCATAAATTATTTTCATTTGTATTCAAAATTTTGAAAAATGAATCTGAAGTCGATGATATTGTGCAGGAAGTCTTTGTGAAAATATGGGAGTCGAGGAACAAACTCGAGGATTACAAACTATTGAATTCTTATATTTTTACCATCGCGTATAATAATTCGATTGACCTCATCCGGAAAAGAATCAGCAACAATAAATACCTCGAACACCTGAAAAATTCTGCTACGATTAATTTCGCACCATCCATCATCAGCCAGATTGAATATAACGAACTGAACAATAAGGTTGACAAACTGATTGCTGATTTGCCTGACCGGCAGAAACAGGTTTACCTTTTACACAGAGAGGAAGGTTTGACTTACCCTGAAATTGCAGAACAATTGGGAATATCGAAAAATACGGTTGAAAACCACATGGTAAAAGCCTTAAAATACCTGCGTCAAAACCTCGACAATTCCTTATTGATAAATATGTTATTTGTGAGTCTGTTCCTTTAATTAAACTGCTTTTAATCATTAGGTATCGCCATTCTTCGGTTGCTTAGACCAGCTAATGTTCTGTTTTATGGTTGGTTAAAATTCTCTGATTTGTCCAAAATCATCATTTTTCGAGAAAAATGTTTTTTTTTCAAATTTAGATAGTGGTGTTTCCAAAGTTGAACGTTTCACTATTCGAAACGATCTATATTTTGGAAATAAACCATCATTTCATAGAGCGATAAAATAGTCCATAAATACAGATTAGTTTTACAGAACACATCTTCAGTATGACAAAAGAGATTTTTATAAAATATTTGCAGGGTAATTGTACCGAGACGGAGTTCGAACAGCTTCTTTTGTGGATCAGGGAAGGCTCACTTAACGCATCCGATCGAGGAATGGTACAAGATGTTTGGGACGAATTCGAACCAGAAGCAGGATCTGTTGAAAGAATAAAATATACCCGGGTATTGGATAAAATTCATCACCAGATTAACATTAACCAGAATTCCGCACAACTCGTAATTCAAAAAGCACCAGCTAAAAACAGGATATTGTCAATATTAACGCGTGCTGCCGCAATCCTTCTGTTACCAGTTTTAAGCTTGTTATTATACACTAATCTTTCGGATAGAAACAGATATGCGGACAATATAAATGACCTGGAAGTGGAAGTTCCAGTCGGTACCCGGATGAACATTGAATTGGGGGATGGTACAAGGGTCTGGTTAAATCATGGCAGTAAATTGAAATATCCCCATCGGTTCGCAGGTGAAAATCGCAAGGTATTCTTAACAGGTGAAGCCTATTTCGAGGTGGCCCACAATGCGAAGGTACCATTTATTGTGGGAACAAACCGTTTAGAGGTGAAGGCAACCGGTACTGCATTTAATGTCAGCGCCTATCCGGGTGATGATAATATTGCGACAACCCTTGTTGAGGGTAAGGTTATCCTGTATAAAAACCAAACTAACCAAGAAATTAAAGCATTGTCGCCTGGTGAATGTTTAAAGTTCGACGCGCAAAAAAATGTTTTTACCCTTGAATCAGGACATACCGAAAAAAATACAGCTTGGAAAGACGGCCTACTGGTATTTAAAAACGAAAGGGTTGAAGATATTGCCAAAAAGCTGGCCAGGTGGTACAATGTTGAAGTTGAAATTGCCAATGAAAAAGTTAATGGATATACCTTTACGGCCACATTTATGGACGAAACATTGCCCCAGGTACTTGAGTTAATGACTTTAGCCACCCCGGTAAGCTATCAGTTAACTGTGCGGAAAAAATTGTCTGATGGGAGTTTCTCAAAACAAAAAGTATTAATTGGGTTGAAGCATTCAAAAAATATTAAACGCTAATCATCTAATAACTAAACAAATTGCCTATGGGATAAAATACTGCGAAGGATACAAAAAAAGCAGGAAAATGTGCAACCATCTTCCTGCCTGAGATTCAAAAAACGTCAAAAATAATTTGACAATTATTAAATCATTATCAAAACAAATGTATGAAAAAAAAATTGAAGGGTATTGCTCCTGAGAAAACATTTCCTGGAGCAACAAAAATCTTATTGAAAATGAAACTAACGCTGTGTGTAATTCTGATTTCGTTTTTGGGGGCTATGGCTTCGGAGTCGTATTCCCAGACAACCAAACTTTCTTTGGATTTGAAAAATGCGAAGGTCAAAGATGCTTTGGGAGCCATTGAAAACCAGAGTGAATTTTTCTTCTTGTACTCCGAAAAATTGATTGATGTTAACCGGGAAGTTAATATCGAGGTACAGAGAAGTGCAATTGAAAAAATATTGGACAAGATTTTCGAAGGTACCAATGTAAATTATACTATAAAAGGGAGGCAAATTGTTTTGGCAACTCCCGAAGCAAATAATGAAGCTGGAATGTCATCGGTTAGCCAACAACAAAAAAAAGTGACAGGTAAAGTTACCGACTCGTCAAGCGCATCTCTTCCCGGTGTTTCTGTCTTAGTAAAAGGAACAACTACAGGAGTAATCACAGATAGCAATGGTAATTACTCACTTTCCAATGTTCCTGAAAATGCCACCTTGCAGTTTTCGTTTGTAGGGATGAAAACTCAGGAAATTGCTGTTGCCGGTAAAACAGACATTAATATAACACTCGATGAAGAAACTGTTGGCATTGAAGAAGTTGTTGCAATTGGCTATAGTACTCAAAAGAAAGTCAGTCTTACAAGTTCAGTAGCTGCTATTTCAGGTAAGAAGTTAGCCGAACGCACAGTTACCAATATACAGCAAACATTACAGGGACAATTACCTGGTTTGACAGTTATTGACCTGGGTGCAGCTCCGGGTAGAACAAACTATACTATGCGCGTTAGGGGCATAACTACATTAGGCAACAATAATCCATTGGTTATTGTTGATGGAATTGAACAATCGCTCGATAATCTTAATCCGATCGATATCGAATCAGTTTCAGTATTAAAAGATGCCTCCTCCACTGCTATTTATGGATCAAGGGCAGCCAATGGTGTTATACTTATTACTACAAAACGAGCTAAATCAGGTAAGCTCTCTGTTTCTTACAATGGCTATTATGCTTTGCAAAAATCAAACAATAATCCGACGCATATGGATACGGAAGATTACATGAACTTGCAAAATATAGCTTTCATAAATTCAACCGGGGCTCCAAAATATACAGAAGATTACATTAAGGAATATGTGGCCGGAACTAAAACAGACCCCTTAAAATATCCATTACCAAATACCTGGTATCAAACCGTCTTTCATGTTGCCCCACAAGTTAGTCATTCTTTAAGTGTAAGCGGTGGAAATGAGACCATTAAAGCCGTATTGAGTTTACGTAACCAGAATCAGGATGGCATTATTCCAAATTCGAGTTCAAAAATAAACGAAATGCGCTTAAATGTTGATTATCAAGTCTCCCGAAAAATAACCCTTGCGACGAATTTTAATTACAGGAATCAGAAAGTCATTGCCCCGGTAAATGAAGGTATTATTTATAATCGAATGTTACAGCTCTCTCAATTTACAGTACCCAAGTATCCTGATGGTACATATGGCATTTCTACTGACGGCCATAATCCACTATTGTACGCGGAAAATGCGGGTACTGCCAATAGAAATGTTGATTATCTGACCGGAGATATAAAAGGAGAATGGGAAATCCTGAAAGGATTAAAGTTTTCAGTACAATTGGCTGGCCGTATATCTTTAACTGCTGAAAAAAATTTTACAAACAGTTATTTAATAATGGACTATTTCGATAAGACAAAAGTTAGAAAATCTCAGCCTGTAAATAGCCTGACTGAAGTAAGAAATGACGAACGTGAGTTTACCATGAATAATCTGCTAAATTATACCAAAGATATTGGTGCCCATTCTGTAAATATTTTGGCAGGCTATTCTCAGATACAAAATACTTATAGAGGATTAAATGCATATAGGCAGAATTTTTATAATAATGACATTCAATCGATAAACCAGGGAGCTTTTGATGCTACAAAGAGCAATGGAGGGAATGATTCAGAATGGGGCTTACGATCTTTTTTTGGCCGCTTAAACTATGCCTACCAGGACAGATACCTGCTTGAGGCTAACGCGCGTTACGATGGATCATCAAGGTTTACAGGTGATAATCAATACAGTTTTTTCCCTTCTTTCTCAGCAGGTTGGCGTATATCTCAGGAAAACTTCTGGAGTGAATTAAAAAGTACAGTGAATGAACTTAAATTAAGAGCCTCACAGGGTAGTACAGGGAATCAGGCTGTAGGCCTCTATAGTTATATAGCCTCTTTTAGTCAGTCAGAGTATAACTTCGGTGGTGTCTCGGTACCTGGATACGGACAAACGACTATGGCTAATAAAAATCTTACCTGGGAGACAACCTATCAAACTGATTTGGGTCTGGATGCGCAATTTCTGAATAATAGAATTTCATTTAGTATGGATTACTATAATAAAAGGACTGAAGGCATATTGCTCACATTGCCTGTACCTGGAACACTCGGGTTAAATCCTTCCCCTCAAAATGCGGGAAGAGTTGATAATAAAGGTTGGGAATTTTTATTGGGAACACAAAATTCGTTTGGCGATTTTGGTTTTAATGGTAATATTAACCTTAATATTAATGACAATATGGTAGTTGATCTGGCTGGTACAGGCCCGTACATCACCACCAATACTAGTCAGCAGGAAACCCGTTTTATAACTCAGGTAGGCTATCCAATTAATTCCTACTGGGGTTATATAACCGACGGATATTTTCAGACCGACGAAGAGGTAGCAAATTATCCTAATATCAGATCACAAATTAAACCTGGTGATGTGAAGTTTATAGATTTGAACGGAGATAAAATGATTTCTCCTCTTGATATGACTTATTTAGGGAGAAGCTTTCCTAAGTATACTTTCAGTTCTTCATTAAATTTTACCTATAAGAATTTTGCTTTAACTGCATTAATACAGGGGGCGTCCGGTTATTATGCACGTGTTGGGGGAGCCCTTGCTGAAATGGGGATATGGGGAAGCTTTACTTCTAAATATGTCACGAATAATTACTGGACTCCTGAAAATCGCAATTCTCGTCTTCCCCGACCACTTAAATCTGATAACAGAAACATCAACTTTGCAGACAGGGACAGGATTAACGGTGCTTATCTGCGTTTAAAGAACATTCAGTTATCGTATAAAATACCATCTTCACTTACAAAGAGGATCCGTATTGAGCAGATGAGCATATTTGTCGCTACTACTAACCTGCTGACTTTTTCGGATTTAAATGAGTTAGAGGTTGATCCCGAGTCAGTTGGTCGTACACAAGACTATCCGCAAACTTCACTAACCTCTTTTGGACTCAATATTAATTTCTAGAATCTGAGTAAATCTTATAAAAACAGAATTATATGAAATATTTTAAAAATGTATTACTAATCACTTTATTGGCAGTCTCTTCCTGGGGCTGCAATAAAGATTTATTGGTGACTGTTCCAAATGATCGCATATCTAAAGAAGTATTTTGGAAAACAGATCAAGATGCTATTGGTGCCACCAATTTTGTTTATAACTACCTGGAGAATGTACAAAGATGGACCAACTGGGATGCTATGTCAGAAATCGGGCATATAAGTAAGTCGACTCTTGCGGAATCTTACTTAGAGAAAGGTGCGCAGGATGCAACAAGTGGGGTATTTTCAAGTGTATGGAATACTAATTATACAGGCATTCAGGCTGCAAACATTTTTTTAGATAATGTCGACAGGGTAGTTACAACCAATCCTGCACTTATTAGTCGCTTAAAAGGCGAGGTGAGAGTGCTTAGGGCTAATTTTTACATCCAACTTGCTTTTTTATGGGGCGATGTACCCTTGCTTACCACTGAAACTACTTTGGAAGCAAGCAGAAAATTAACCAGAACTCCTGTTAGTCAGGTTTGGGATTTTATTTCAAAAGAACTGACCGAGGCTGCAGCTCTTTTACCTAATAGCCATGCCACAGCCGATAAAGGTAGAGTCACCAAAGGGGCCGCTTTGGCACTTAAAGCCAGAGCTATGCTTTTTGCCGGCAGATATACTGATGCTGCAAATGCTGCCAAGGAAGTAATGGATTTAAAAGTATATAGTTTGTATCCTTCCTATGCGACACTGTTTACTTATGCAGCAGAAAATAACATTGAGGTAATTTTTGATAAACAATATGTTAAAAGTTTGTATAGAAATAGTTTGTTTCTCACAATGTGTCCTAACAGCGTTTTTCCGGCATCTACATTAAATATTGTACCCACCAAACAAGCTATTGATATTTATCAAATGACTAATGGAAAAGAAATTACTGATCCAACCAGTGGTTTTGATCCCTATGACCCTTATAAGAACCGAGATCCCCGTCTTAAATATAACTTTATTGTATTAGGCAGTGTTTTGACGAATGGTAAGATATATGATTCAAGACCATTTTCGGGTACAGGTGATGCCGTTGGTTCTGCTGAAATAGCCACATCTACTGGGTTTAATGTTAATAAATATCTTATTAAAGAAGATGCTTCTGACAATGGTAACGGCGGACTAAACACCATCTATTTGCGCTACGCAGAGGTGCTGCTTACTTATGCTGAAGCTAAGATTGAAGCTAATCAAATAGATGCAAGTGTCCTTGATGCTGTTAACCTGATCCGGAAACGTGCTGATGTGAATATGCCGGTTTATGTTGATATAACTTCTCAGGCAGAATTGAGAAAAATTGTAAGAGATGAGCGTCTGAGAGAGTTATCTTTTGAAGGCTTACATTACTTTGACATTCGCCGATGGAAGACCGCTGAGTTGGTAGTACCCGGAATGTTGCTTGGAATGACCTATACTGATAAAAATGGAGCCTTGCAAATGGTTACACTACCAGGATTTGTGAAAACATTTAATAAAAATCGTGATTATCTTTGGCCTCTTCCGCAAAGAGAAGTGGAGCTCAACCCTAATTTATTACCACAGAATCCAGGTTGGTAGATCTGGGATAAATCCAAGAGTTCACATGCGTTTTAATACTGCCTGTTGTGGTAGTATTAAAACGTACTCTTGATATTTATTAGATAAATTAAAAAGAAGTTTAAGTTTAAGCAAAATAATTGTTACAGGGTGCCAATACCAATATGGTTTGCACATAAAAGTAAAATTTGTACCTGGCCTAGTTGGGATGAACTTACAGTTGCTTGTAACAGGTCAAAAATTAGCAGGAGATGTAAACAATGGCTGGTGCCAATTCGAGATCAAATCTATTCTGGATCATGAAGTAATCGTAATATCATAGGTAATCCTCTTAAATCTTATTGATGATCAAATATTTATTAATTGGAGGATATGAGAAGGTTTAAAAAATTGTGATCAAAATTAGAAATGGAGAATAAAATGATTATATAACTCATTACAAAACAATTAATTATGAATAAAAATAGTATTGTAGCATTTTTGCTTTTTATTTTATTTTTTAATGCGGAAGCCCAATATCAAAGCCCAAAAACCGGCTCACTCAATAAAGAGTACCCAATCTTAATTAAAGAAAATATTGTAAAAGATAAGTTTGTACCCGCAGCGTTCAATAGCGATAAAGTTGGTGGATACTTGTATGAAAAAATGAAAATAAATCTTGAGAAAAGATTGCTTCAAATTGATTTGGAAAGTATCCTCACACCTTATAAAAAAAGGCCCGGTGTGCAAGAATGGACGGGCGAGCATATTGGAAAATTTTTACATGCGGCGGCACTTCAATACCAGACCACGGGCGATACAATTTTAAAAAGGCGAATGGACTACGCGGCTAATTCTTTAATAGCTACACAGCTTGCCGATGGGTATTTAGGCACCTACCTGGATAAAGACAGGTGGACCTCATGGGATGTATGGAGCCATAAATACAACATGGTTGGTTTGCTGGCCTATTACAGGATTACAGGGTATAAACCCGCTCTTGAATCAAGTAAAAAAATGGGGGATTTGCTCTGCAGTACTTTTGGTAAAAACAAAAAAGATATTATAGCATCAGGAACCCATGTCGGCATGGCAGCAACAAGTATTCTTGAACCAATGGTAGAGTTATACAGGCTCACGGGCGAAAGTAAATACCTGGATTTTTGTAATTATATAGTTAGTGCATGGGAGCAAGATAACGGACCTAAAATTGTCTCAGGCCTTTTAACGCATGGTAGTGTTTTTAAAATAGCTAATGGCAAAGCCTATGAAATGATGGCTAACCTGGTTGGGCTTTTGGAAATGTATAAACTTACCGGTATTGAAAAATATCTAATCGCGGTACAAAACGCGTGGCTTGATATTTCAACAAAAAGATTGTATTTACATGGCTCAACCAGCCATGATGAACATTTTCGGGATGATCATATTTTAAATCCATCTGGTATTTATAACAACAATTCAAAATACCGTGGCCCCGCAGAGGGTTGCGTTACGGTTACCTGGATGCAAATGAACCTACTGTTGTTAAAGATTACGGGGGAACAAAAATATGCGCAACAGCTTGAAACTACCATGTACAATGCCTTACTCGCGGCGCAAAATCCCAATAACGGTGAAGTTTGTTATTATTTACCACTCATTGGCAGAAAGCGATATGGTGAGGTAACACATGGGATTTTGCCCGATATTTCTTGTTGCGCGTCAAGTGTTCCAAGGGGCATAGCACTCATTCCCTCTTTTAGTGCCGGAACCATCAACAATTCCCCCACGGTTATCCTTTACTCATCTGGCTCCTTTAGACACACGCTATTTTCCGGGCAAAAAAATACGGATGTTGAGCTTGTTATAAAAACTGATTTTCCTTTATCAGGTAAAATTGATATAGCGGTTAAATCTCCAAAAAAAGTAAAATACGCGGTCTTATTAAATGTTCCGGCTTGGGCGGATGATTTTATTGCGGAAGTACAAGGAATAAAATATCCTGGTAAAGCAGGTACTTTTTTATCCATAGAGCGGGAATGGGGCGTAGAAGATCATATTGAAGTAAACATGGGTATGCCGTTAACGGTTTTGCCCGACAACAATAAAGGTTCAAAGTTAGTAGCGGTAAAGCGTGGACCCCAGATTTTAGCTTTGGATGATAATATAGATGCAGTAAAAGGATTACCGGAAAAACGTTGGATTGGCAACCAGGTTTATAAGTTTTCGGCAAAACAGCTAGGTTTACTCAAAAATTTTATAATGGTGCCGTTGGCCGATGCAGGCCAGTCGATGGCAGATTATACGGTGCTTATAGATAGTATTCAGATAGTACCGGAAAAGTAACAGTTGATTTGTAAATATGATTATGAATAAAAACAGTTTAATTTTAGTATTTGCATTATTACTTCTGCAAATACTTGAGTCAAATCAGGTGTTTGGTCAAACCTTTCCATTGAAGCTCAGTTCTACCGGTCGTTATTTTGTTGATCAGGACAACAAGCCATTTCTGATTAATGGAGATACACCATGGCAATTACCTGTTAAACTTACAATAGAGGAAATAGAAGATTATCTTGACAATCGGAAAGTAAAAAAGATAAACACCATTCAGATAATGCTTACCAGCTTTCGGGAAGTAAACGGAGCTAACCGCGATGGTGTAAAGCCTTTTGTGAATGCCAATGATTTTACGGTGCGTAATGAAGCTTATTTTGATTTTGTGGCAGATGTGCTAAAGGCCGCAGAAGCCAGAGGTATTGCAGTCATAATCGCTCCATTATGGCAAGATTCTCCTAATGCAGCCGAAAATGTTACCTGGCGGCCTTCCCTTCAAGCCAATGGTGTGGATAAATGCCGCTCCTTTGGCAACTATTTGGGTACAAAATTCAATCTTTCTCAACATCCCAATTTAATGGCCTGGTTGATGGGCGGAGATAATATAATTGATTATACTTACCCGTATTATAATGCAATAGCCGAAGGAATTAAGGAAAAAGATGCGAAAGTTTTCCAGTCTTATCACATCCGGGGAGGGCAGGCCAGTACTGACGCTATTCATGATAATTGGCTAAATTTAAACTCGACGTATACCTATGCCCCGGATCACATTGGAACCGGTAAAAGACATGTCTATGATCTCTCGTATCATGCATACAACCGCATACCTGTTATGCCATTCTATCTTAGTGAGGCCCTTTATGAAGGCCCGGCAAGAAATAATAAGCAGGACAATGCAACACCTGAAACTATTAGAAGGCAAGCTTATTGGTCTATGTTAGGAGGCTCTGCCGGCCATATTTATGGAGCTTTACTTTATAACATTCCATCAAATTGGAAAGAACTTATGGATTTGCCCGGAGCCTTTGATCTTGCCCATCTGTATAACTTTTTTACAGGCTTCGAGTGGTCTAAATTAGTTCCGGACATAAACCATACCTTTGTCACTACTGGTTATGGAACGTATGATGGATTTACGGCTGCTGGAGATAATTACGTAACAGCAGCCTTGAGTTCTGATAAAAGATTAGGTATTGCTTATTTGCCATCTACCGGTACAGATAGGCGGACACTTACAGTGAATATGTCAACCCTAAAAGCAAAAGTGATTTGTAAATGGTTTAATCCAAACACAGGCGAGTATCTAACGATTGGTAAATATGCCAATAAGGGAAGTAGAAACTTTATAACCCCTGGGAATAATGGTGATAACGCAAACGACTGGATATTATTTTTAGAGTCTAGATAAAACGGTCGAAGTTGTGCCACCCATTTCGGATCAAGTTGTGCCAGGCGTTTCGGTCGAAGTTGTGCCACTTTATTCTGGCCAATAAGATTTTGTTTCGGTCGAAGATGTGCCACGTGTTTC
>Ga0209724_1000796_pt1 | contig 29836 bp, 26 predicted proteins | sample grotaG_FD_184143 | JGI IMG/M metagenome (GOLD analysis project Ga0209724, IMG submission 184143) | Glacier valley bacterial and archeal communities from Borup Fiord, Nunavut, Canada, to study Microbial Dark Matter (Phase II) -... | ecosystem: Environmental > Aquatic > Freshwater > Ice > Glacier ...
TCTCTTTCAGATGTCCCCACTGGCGGTGAAAATGGAAATTATTCCGGTACCAATAAGAGGCGCTCAATCCTTCTTTCTGAAATTCGTCGAATGCTTTAATTGCTTTTTCGGGATTCGGAAGAAAGAAGGAAAGGAATGTAGCTGAATCGCCTTCTTCATCAGGTACATGCCTCATTTTGATTTCGGGAAATTCCAGCAAAACCTTTTTAAGAACATTCTGATGGGCCTTTTGCTTTTCGATCATATATGGCAACTTGCGAAGCTGGGCTAAAACAACGGCAGCTCCGAGTTCAGATCCACGGAAGTTATATCCGAGTATCGGATGTTGTTCTGCTCCACGGGCATTTCCGATGTGGTCGTGACCATGATCGGAAAATTTATGTGCCTTTTCGTATAATTCGTCATCATTAGTCGCAATGGCACCGCCTTCGCCTGCCGTGATGATTTTGTAATAGTCGAAAGAGAAAGCTGACATTTTGCCAAAATTCCCCAGCATCTTACCTTTGTAACTACCACCAAGTGCAGGTGCTGCATCTTCAATCAGAATGAGATTGTGTTTCTTGCAAACTGCCAGAATTTCGTCCATTCTGCCCATCGATCCGAAGACCTGGATGATCAGAACAGCTTTGGTTCTTGGCGTAATTGCCTTCTCAATCCCTTCGGGGCTAAGACACAATGTTTCATCGATTTCAGCAAACACAGGAATTGCCCCGGCAACCAAAACCGCTTCAATTGGTGCGATAAATGTGTAGGGAGGAACAATCACCTCATCGCCGTAACCAATACCGCAACATGCAAGTGATATTGAGTCGGCGGCTGTTCCGTTTGAACAAAACAGCGTGTGTTTAGCTCCAAGGTAGGAGCTGAATTCCTTTTCGAATGTTTTGGCTTTCCATACGCCATTTCGTTGTGCATCATGATTATATCGAAACAAAATTCCTGTTTCGAGCACGTCCATTACTTCTTTTCGTTCTTCATTTCCGAAAAGTTCGGTACCTGCCATAGTAAATCTATTAAAATAACTTATTAATTAAAAAGATTACGAAAACCGTGCCAAGAATGGCTGATATTTCCGGGCGGAGATAATAGGCCATTTCGAACATATCTTTCTCCTGTTTCTTTAAAACCCGTAAAATTACATTTATTTTGAGAATAAAACCTGAAAAAAGGCATTTAAAGAAAAAACACAGCCATTCCAGCCACCGCAAGGAAGGCGCCTGCAACCTCTTTCCAATTGAGTTTTTCGTGAAATATCATCACTGATGGGATCAGGATAAACACCGGAACTGTTGCAATTAATGTTGAGGCAATTCCGACTGAAGTGTGTTGAAAAGCGAAAAGGCTCAGTGAAACGCCAAGAAACGGACCAAAGAATGATCCAATTAAAAGCGGTTTCACTGCGTTACTGGTTTTTAATGAAAACCCGATGGAACGCCATTGTTTTGCCAATGTGATAATAACGATGAAGCCCAGAATTCCTGTAATTACTCTTATCTGTGAAGAGGCAAACGGATCGTAATTCCCCATCCCCAGTTTTGAAAACACGGCGCCAACTCCCTGCCCGACAGCTCCGCCGAATGCAAGCAATAATCCTTTAACCGGATAATTAAACCTCGAGTTATTTGTTTCAGAAAGAGGCCGTTTCAGGATTACGATGGCAATGCCGGAAAGTACCAGGACCATTCCCAAACCGTTTAACCAGGTAAGTCTTTCATGCAGAATTAAAGCGCCGGCGAGTGCAGCGACAGGCGGTGCCAGCGACATAATCAGCATCGACAACTTTGCTGATTGATAGGAATATGATTTGAAAAGACAGTAATCACCGGCAACAAAACCAACTAAACCCGATATTGACAACCATTTCCATGCTTCCGGTGTAGCGTCCGAGGGTGTCCAGTAGCCACGCATGATTTTCGACCAGACCATAAACATCCCCATCGCCAAAACCATTCTTGTGATATTTACGGCCAATGAGCCTGCCCGGCGTGTTGCCAACGAAAATGATAAAGCCGCAAATGTCCAACACATGGCGGTTAAGATTCCTGCGATTTCGCCTAAATGACCTATTTGCATACTGATGGTTGATGGGCCGCAAAAGTAGCAAACCCAATTCAATAAATATCGAATTGAAAAATAATTATTATGACCGTATAAGTAATGAAAGAAATAATTGTTGTCCGGTTGAAATTCCAATAAGCCATGTAAGCCATATAATACTGCGCTTATACAAGATTTCGCCACTAAGTGGCTTCATTTTCCATTAATTATTAATTCTACAAAGATTTAGCTGCTACGCAGCATCCATTTTAGCAACGTAGTTGCTATATCTTTGTAGATTAGTATATTCCAAAAGCCTTAAAGCAACGTAGTTGCGATATCTTAATGGATTTAAATTTTAACAAGCCATCAATGAAATGCAATATAATAGCAACCAGTTTATCTTTGAACTTTGATTAAAAAATACGACAATTTATTTTTACGATTACTTAAATCCCTTATTCACTCTTTTTATCATTAAAACTATTGATTCCCAAAAGTCCGTTAATCAACGATACCAACAAACTGAATACGATGGCGATAAACAAACTGGAGACAGAAAAGCCATCGATAAAACTATTGGCAATTAATACAATAATACCGTTAATGACCAGCAGGAAGAGTCCAAGTGTTACTATCGTTACCGGTAAAGTCAGAATAATAAGAATCGGTTTTACAATTGTATTGAGCAATGCAAGAATGATGGCAACAATAAATGCCGTGTATACGGACGAAACGACAACTCCGGGGAGGATATAGCCAACCACCATAATTGATATTGTACTGATAATGATACGCGTGAGCATGTTCATATTGATCGGAATTAAGAATTAAAGATTTGATAAAGATAGCAATCTTTCCTGTGAGGATAAACCCTAAGCCAACTGATGACGCGCTGTTTTGTAAGCAATTAATCGACCGGTGCAGGGTTGAAGAAAGAAATAGGTCGATTATCTAAAAAAAAATGCCCAAATTTGGGGATTCAAAATCAAACAAATAATTATGAGACTTATTATTCAGTCAGAGGCAGTTAACGTAGCAAAGTGGTCTGCGGTCTACATTGCCCGAAGGATTAATGAATTGACCACATCATCGGCCAATCCGTTTGTGCTGGGACTTCCTACAGGTAGTACACCGTTAGGAACCTATAAAGAGTTGATCCGCATTTATAAAGAAGGAAAAGTATCGTTTAAGAATGTGGTCACTTTCAATATGGATGAATATGTGGGAATTCCCAAAGAACATCCTCAAAGTTACCACTCCTTTATGTGGGATAATTTCTTCAGCCACATCGATATTCTTCCGGCAAACGTTAACATCCTTAACGGAAATGCAAAAGATTTGAAAGTTGAATGTGCTGAATATGAAGCAAAAATTAAAGCTGTTGGCGGCATCGACCTTTTTATGGGTGGAATTGGTGCTGATGGTCATATAGCCTTTAACGAACCCGGCTCAAGCCTTTCGTCACGCACGAGAGATAAGGCGTTGAATCAGGATACCATCCAGGTAAACAGTCGGTTCTTTGGTAACGATATAAATAAGGTGCCAAAATTTGCACTTACGGTCGGCGTCGGAACGGTGATGGATTCGCGCGAGGTGCTGATCCTCGTGACTGGCTCCAATAAATCACGCGCATTGCACAAAGCTGTGGAAGGTGGTGTGAATCATATGTGGACAATTTCCGCACTTCAGCTTCATCCAAATGGACTGATTGTTTGTGATGAAGCATCAACAATTGAATTAAAAGTAGGCAACTACCGCTATTTTAAAGACATCGAAAAAGACAACCTTGATCCTGACTCTTTATGGAAAGAGGATAAATATTTGGGGTGGTAGCACTTGCGGCTGGCAACTGGCCTCTTGCAACTGGCAATAGCTTAGTAAAGCGTTGAAGTGACATCTGGAGGGAGAGACTTAGTGAGGGGGAGAAAAATGAGACAATTCACATTTTTCTCCCCCTTATTATTTGCAGAATTTTGCCTGTAGCCAGTTACCAGCTGCCAGTCGCTTCAAGTAAAGCGAACAATCCTTTATAATGTAGTTATTTGACCGAAAACTTATAAACCGTGGTTGAATTAAACGTCTCACCCGGACGAAGAACGGTTGTCGGGAAATTGGGATGGTTGGGTGAATCGGGAACATGTTGTGTTTCGAAGCAGAAGCCGGTTCTTTTGGCATAGGCAACTCCGCTTTTCCCAATCTGACTGCCATTTAATGAATTACCCGTAAAGAATTGTACCGAAGGTTCGGTAGTAAAAACTTCCATAAATCTTCCGCTTTCGGGTTCGTAAGCACTTGCTGCAAACGATAATTCCCCCTTCACACTTTTATTCAGAATCCAGGCATGATCGTAACCACCGCCGTATTTTAACTGGTCGTAATCGGCATCAACATCTTTGCTTACAAGTCGTGGTGCTTTAAAATCCATCGGAGTACCAACGATATTGCGATAAATCCCGGTTGGTATCATTTCGTTGTTCGCAACTTCGGCAATGCTATCTCCGTTTACAACCACCTCAATCCCCGTGATCAGACCCTGTCCTTCACCTTTCAGGTTAAAATACGAATGGTTCGTCACATTCAAAACGGTCGCCTTATCGGTGGTCGCTTTGTAATTAATGACGAGTTCGTTTTTATCGGTTAATTTAAAAGTTACATAGAAATCAAGTGTTCCCGGGAATCCGTTTTCACCGTCCGGACTCACGTAATGCATTTCAACTCCTTTTCCTTCGGGCGTTTCAACAGGTTTTGCATCGAATACTTTCGAATAGAATCCATCGGGTCCGCCATGGAGGCAATTCGGACCATTGTTAACAGGAAGCTGATAGGCGACGCTATCGAGCGTAAAAGTTGCCTTAGCGATCCGGTTGGCATAACGACCGACCGTTGCGCCAAAGCTTTTCGAACCTTTCAGATATTCATCAATGGTGTTAAATCCAAGGTTGATATCCGACAGCTTTCCGTTGCGATCGGGAACCCAGACATTTACAATCTTTCCGCCATAGTTGGTCAGCGTTACTTTTACGCCATTGGTGTTTTCCAGCGTAAAAAGGGTTACTTGCTTTCCGTCGATCACTTTTTCGAAAAGCTTTTTCTGATGTTCTTTATTTTTAAGTCCGGAACACGAAATTGATAAAGAAATGACTCCTGCTATGCAAGCAAATGCAAACAGGTTATTGATTAATCTGCTCATAAATATATAGATAAAGCTATTAATGTTGATTATTTGAAAAAATGATGATCAAGAAATTCTTTCTCAACCGGATTCACCTTGTTCAACGCCAATGTCCGGTAAGCCATTCTGGCAACTTGCTCAATGACGACAATATGATCGAAGGCGCTGCTCACATCTTTCCCCCAGCAGAAGGGGCCGTGTCCGTAGACAAGTACACCCGGAATACGCAAGGGATCGAGGCCTCTCGAATTGAATGTATTCACAATCACTTTCCCGGTTTCGAGTTCGAGATCTTTTTCAACCTGCTCGATGCTGAGTGGCGGTGTGCAAGGGATCTCGCCGTTAAAAAAATTGGCATGTGTAATCCCGAGCGGGGGAATTCCTCTTCCGGCCTGTGCCCAGCAGGTTGCATATTCGGAATGCGAATGGAGAATCGCACCAATCTGCGGAAAGCTTTTGTACAATACAAGATGTGTATTGGTATCTGTTGAAGGTTTAAGATTTCCCTCCACAATATTTCCTTCCAGGTCCATCACCACCATATCGGCAGGGATCATCTCTTCGTACGATACCCCTGACGGTTTGATCACAACGAGGCCACTTGCGCGGTCGATGGTGCTGACATTACCCCAGGTATAGATAACAAGACCTTGTTCTACAAGCTTTAAACTTGCCTTATAGACCTGGTGTTTGAGGTTTTCAAGCATATTAGATGCCGGATATTAGTTGATAAATTAATTCAGAACTTAAAGATCGCAATTATATTTCATTTTATTCAGAAAACCAAAAGTATTATTTGCAATTGGTAGGAAACAGGGCTTATAATAAGTAGATAATAATATTCGCATGGGAAAAAGAATTATGTAGATTTGCATAAACTAAATCCAAGCAAATGAAAAAAAACATTTTACTATTTGCCCTGTTGTCCCTGACTGTTTTCGTATCGTGCACTACAAAAGAAGGATATGGACAGCCTGATGTCAATGTTGAAAAACTGCAAAAAGATTTTACGAAATGGTGGGCTTACTATTACCAACAAATAAACTTAACCACGGATTTTATAGCTATTGACAATTTTTCAAAAGTAATAAGCAAAGCGGCTTTTTTGGAAAGTCTGACAACAGGAAATTACATTCCTGTTAAGCTTGTTTCAAAAGACGCATCAAAGGTCAATTATCAATTATTTAAAATCGATCAACAATTATCTAAGGACATATCAATCGCAATAAAAAATGCCTCGATCGTCGAATATGAACATTTTAAAATGGAAGGTCAGAAATTTCCAAAGTTTAGCTTTACAGATCTGAACGGAAGGTTATATACGAACGAGAATACAAAGGGAAAAATTGTAGTTTTAAAATGCTGGTATATCAGCTGCGTGGCTTGCGTTGCCGAATTTCCGGAACTAAATGAACTTGTAAATCAATACAAGAACCGCAACGATATTGTATTTGTAAGCCTTGCTTTTAATAATGAAGAAGATTTAAAGGCGTTCTTGTTGAAGAAGCCTTTTAATTACGCCACTGTCCCGAATCAAAAACCATATCTGATGGGCACATTAAAGGTAAGATCATATCCCACACATTTTATAATAAACAAGAATGGGAGCATTGTTAAAGTTGTCAATAAAGCTTCCAGGATGAAACCTTTTCTGGCGAAAGAAATGAAGGTGGACTTACCGATTTGATTGCTGGCAGGCATTCCCCTGATTCGCAATGAACTATTTTAAGCAGCTTTTGTTGCAATCGTAATGAATGACTTAACCATTATGAAATGAAACAAGGTTCAAATTTTGAATTCACGAAAAAGATCATTTTAGAAGACGAGCGGGTGATCCTTCGCCCATTGGAAAATACGGATGTAGAACATCTGTTGAAATTTTCGCTCACAGAACCTGAGTTATGGCAATATTCATTAATCCAGGCAACTGGAGAAAAAGGGCTTAAAAGCTATATAAACGCAGCAATCGAAGCCCGGCACATTCAAAAAGAATATCCGTTTATTGTATTCGACAAGCAACTTAACAGTTATGCCGGAAGCACACGCTTTTATGATATTCAACTGGCAAATAAATGTCTGCAATTGGGTTATACGTGGTACGGCAGGCAATTTCATGGAACGGGATTAAACAAACATTGCAAGTACCTGCTTTTGGAGTTTGCCTTCGAAAAGATGGGAATGGAGAGGGTTGAGTTCCGTGCTGACAGTCAGAATGACAGAAGTATTGCCGCGATGAAAAGCCTGGGATGCAATGTTGAAGGGATATTGCGCAGCACCGGCCTTCGCCCCGATGGCAACAGGCGCGACAGCATCGTTTTAAGTATCCTGCGAGGTGAGTGGGAAGGATCCGTCAAAGAGAATCTAAGGAAGAAACTGGGCTAAGTGAAGGACGTGGTGATTTTAGATCACGGGGGCTAAACTAAAAATGATTACCGTCGCAATAAATAAACAGCTTGCGGATGCTTGTTTTTTAGTATAATAATACGCAATATGCCATTCCGAATCAGGTAAACCCGGTATCAAAGAACAGCAATTGGACTGGAATTTACGAGAATATTAGCGAAATAAATTTGTAAACAATATCGGGTCCGTTTGATAATTTGTAATAGATTATTTCTACCTTTCCAAAATAATAAACAACATCGATTAAGCAAAACAACAACCACTTGATGAAGACGACGATCATCTGTTTTGAAATTGTACTTTCGGAAATTGACTACGATTGCATCCTTCGTCCAAGTCAGAAATATATGCCATAGTGGCGTATACACAATCTTCAGGCTTCATTTTAACGAAAGACACAATTCAAATAGTGATTTGTATTTTAAGACAAAACCCTATATCTTTGATACTATCAAATGATACTATCAATGCGTTGTTAAATGAAACCACCTTATACAATATCAGGAAAGATTTTAAAGTTAGTTGCTTCAATTTCAGAGAAGATTGGTGAAGTAAACTCTGCTCATTTAAATAAACCTCCGACTGAATTAAGAAAGAAAAACAGAATTAAAACAATCCATTCTTCCCTGGAAATAGAAGGAAACGCCTTGACAATTGAGCAAATCACTGCAATTATTGAAAATAAAAGGGTAATTGGCCCCCAAAAAGACATTCTTGAAGTTAAAAATGCCATAACAGTTTATGATTATTTGGATAAATTGAATCCGTATAGTTTTGATTCGTTTTGCGAAGCTCATGGAATGTTAATGAATGGTCTTATTGAATCAGCAGGTAGACTAAGAAGCAAATCTGTTGGAATCGTTAAAGGTTCAGAAATTGCCCATATCGCTCCACCGAGTGAAATGCTCAAACCCTTAATGAATGATTTATTCAACTACCTCAAGAATGAAGATGATCTGATTTTAATCAAGAGTTGTGTCTTTCATTATGAAATGGAATTTATTCACCCATTCATTGATGGAAATGGCAGAATGGGACGATTATGGCAAACGTTAATTTTAAAAGACGCTTACCCAGTTTTTGAATTTCTACCAATAGAAACACTTATAAAGGAAAGACAGGAAAATTATTACGTAGCTTTAGGAAAATCTGATATTACTGGAGAATCCACTCTATTCATTGAATTTATGCTTGAGATTATTCTTGAATCGTTAGAGGAATTGCTTAGTATTCAGAATGTAAGTTTAACAAATAATGACAGGATAAACCTTTTTAAATCAATTGTGAAAATGGACTATTTTACACGCAAAGAATACCTGAAAAATTTTAGAGAAATATCATCAGCGACTGCAAGCCGAGATTTACAGTTTGCAGTTGAAAATGGATTAATGGAAAAAATAGGAGATAAAAATACAACAAGATATAGATTCAAATAAAAAACAAAGCCTAACAAACAGGACTTCAAGTGGTCGTCACTAGACCCAGCACGAAGTTCCGGTTGCACGATATACAAGGTACAGACGCACTATCGCAATGTACTTATCAATGGGTTTGTGGTTTATACTGAATTGGCCGGATTAACTGAGCAGACGAATAGACAATCACCGTTTCGATAAACCAACAGCTTGCGGATGCTTGTTTTTTAGTATAATAATACGCAATATGCCATTCCGAATCAGGTAAACCCGGTATCAAAGAACAGCAATTGGACTGGAATTTACGAGAATATTAGCGAAATAAATTTGTAAACAATATCGGGTCCGTTTGATAATTTGTAATAGATTATTTCTATCTTTCCAAAATAATAAACAACGGCGATCAAGCAAAACAACAACCACTTGATGAAGACGACAATCATCTGTTTTGAAAATGTAATTTCGGGAATTGGCAATGATTGCATCCTTCGTCTAATTCAGAAATATACGCCACAATGGCGTATACACAATCGTTAACGCCAATTTTGAGTGCCGCAGATATAGTCTCGCGTGATTTCATTTTAAAACTTGACACTAAAATATTTAATGGAAAATGACACAATATGAGTTGAATGTTGGTCGAGGTTCTCGATTATTAATAGGTGTAATTATTAGTGGAATTTCCGCTTTGGGACTATTCTTGTATGGCTTGGAAAATAAAAATTTCATATTGCCAATTACATTATTTATTCTCCTTATAGTTTTGATTTATAAATTATCATTTGCGAAAATGATTCTGAAATTTTCAATTGATAAGATTGAAATTGGGTGGAAGAAAAGGTTTCCCTTTGATAACAAAGCTATTGAGCCAATTTATATAAAGGATATTGAGATGATTGTTGTGGACGAGGGTAAGTTTTTAAGAAAGATAATCACGAAAGACAGAATTGTTGAAATAAATAATGGGAAACCTGTAAGTCATGATTTTGTACGCTTTTTAGAAACCTTTATCGAAAGTATACTGCACAATAATGGACAGGTTATTGACCAAAAAAAATACTTTCGGGACTATGATAATAATTTCTATGTAGTAATAACTTCAGCTATTAGCATTTTCCTAATCTCTAGGCTTTGGGATAATATTACTTTTTATTCCTTATTAATACTTTTTATTCCTTTGACAGCCTATATTGTCCAGATACGAAAAAACAAGAAAAACTGGCGTTAATAAACAGGACTTCATGTGGTCGTCACGACCCAGCATGAAGTCTCGGTTGCACTACATCCAGGGCACCGACGCAATTTCGCTATGTACTTATCAATGGGTTTGTGGTTTATACTGAATTGACTGAGCGAACCATTTTTAGTTTCAATTAGGTGGGTTTATTTCGTGCTTACCAATTAATTGGCCGAATAATTAGTCGAAATGTTTGGTGCTTCGTTGACAGTAATTTAGTATTTTGAAAAGCATTACTTCGTGGGAAGTTCATCGGGTAATGTCCCGCTCTGCGTGTAGCTTCCTATGCGATCAAAAGCGAAATATATACCCGTCAACATTGAAAATCATAAAAATAGCTGCTATTTTAAAAACACAATTGGGCAAGGCGGCAATTATTCGCTGCAGGGAAAGTGTTTTTTAACTTTTTTTGACTTAGCTTTGCCACCGAAATTACAAGGGGTGCCTGAATAAAACGGGCTGAGATCAAACCCATCGAACCTGTCCGGATAATGCCGGAAAGGGAAAATGAAAAATTCGTTTCGTTTAAATCAACTCCCCTTTAAGTTTCAGATTGAAGTATTGTTTTGCTGATTTTCAGCGAAGTTCATATTTGTATTACGCAATGGGGTGCCTTAAGATTACGGGCTGAGATCATACCCACCGAACCTGATCCGGGTAATTCCGGTGCAGGGATGGCGAAATGGAATTTACTCCCTCATTGGTTATTTTATTAACCATTTAAGTATTTAATAATGAAACGAATTGGATTGTTTATTGCCTTGCAGCTGCTTGCGGTGATGGTATTTGCGCAGTTGTCGCTCACCGGGGTTGTAAAAGATGAAAAAGGAGAAGCGCTGAGTGGCGCAAATGTAATGTTGGGAAACACTTTCAACGGAATCATGGCCGGAACCAACGGCGAATTTAAGTTCCAAAACCTCCGGAAAGGGAAATATACCGTAGTGGTCACCTTTATCGGCTATAAAACTTACAATAAGGAGGTCGTGCTCGATAAATCCGAAAACCTGGAAATCGAATTGCAGCCATCGAGCATTTTAACAGAGGAAGTGTTCGTTTCGGCCACGCGTGCCGGACAGAAATCGCCGGTTGCACATACCAATATCGGGAAGGACGACATTAAAAGTTCGAATGTCGGGCAGGATATTCCCTACCTTATGAATTACACACCGTCGTTTGTGGCCACATCCGATGCCGGCAATGGGGTAGGATACACCAATTTCAGAATACGGGGTACTGACCTGAACCGGATCAACGTAACGATTAACGGAATTCCAATGTCGGAAGCCGAATCGCACAGTACTTACTTTGTCGATATCCCCGATTTAGCCGCTTCGACCGAAAACATCCAGATACAACGCGGTGTCGGAAGCTCAACAAACGGTGCCGGCGCTTTTGGTGCCACCATCGATTTACAGACAAGCAAATTGAATCCCAAAGCAAATGCCAGTTATAATTCTTCCGTCGGATCGTTTAGTACGTTCCGCAACAATCTTACGGCAGGAACGGGTTTGATGAATGGTAAATTTGCCGTTGATGTTTCATTATCGAAGATCACTTCGGCAGGATTTGTCGACAGGGGTGCATCCGATCTTAAATCGTTCTTTATCTCGGGCGGTTATTTCACGGCCAACACCATTCTGAAGGCAACGATCTTTTCGGGTTTCGAAGAGACTTACCAGGCGTGGAATGGCGTCCCTTCCGTAAGAATGAACAACCACCTTGCAGGGATGCAACGGTACGAAGATCATGGATTGTATACGCACGAAGAGACGCAGAACATGTTTCATTCGGATAGCCGCACCTACAATTTGTACACGTACGCAAATCAGGTCGATCATTATCAGCAGGATCATTATCAGTTTCATTTCTCGCATAAGTTTAATTCGTATCTGAATATAAATGCCGGAGCATTCTATACTTATGGTCGTGGTTATTACGAAGAATACAAATATGCTCAGAAATACAGTGCCTACAAACTTCCAAATCCGGTGGTTGATGGTGCTGCGGTCAGTAAAACGGACCTGATCAGGCGTAAATGGCTCGATAACGATTTCTACGGAATGGTTTTCGCGCTGAATTACAAGAAAGGAGGCAGTTCGTTAAGCGTAGGAGGTGGTGCAAATGTGTATGACGGTCACCATTTCGGTAAATTGATCTGGGCTAAAACGGCGGTCAATACAATGTACGACTACGAATGGTATCGCGGCACCGGATTGAAAAAAGATTACAACATCTACGCGAAGTACAACCTTCAGCTATCGGAAAAACTGAACGCAACAGCCGATCTTCAATACCGCTACATCAATTATAAGATTGAGGGTATTGATGCAAAACTTCGCGACATCCAGCAAAATCACGAATTCAACTTCTTCAACCCGAAGTTCGGATTGTTTTATACGCCAGGTGCCAACCAGGAAGCCTATCTGAGCTATGGACGGGCCAATCGCGAGCCAAACCGGAGCAATTTTACCGATGCCGATCCAACAGCAAAACTACCAACATTCGAAACATTGAATGATTTTGAATTGGGGTACACTTACAGGTCGTCGAACCTGATGCTTGGAACCAATCTTTACTATATGCATTACAACAACCAGTTGATAATGACTGGAAAGATCAATGATGTTGGCGATGCCATCATGGCTAACGTTGATAAGAGCTATCGTGCGGGTATTGAATTGATGGCAGGTGCTAAATTCCTTAAGAAGTTCAATTGGAATGTGAATGCGACAGTTAGCAGGAATAAGATCAACGATTTTACGGAATATGTCGAGGATTGGGATAATGGGGGACTCATTACGAATGCTATCGGTACAACCGATCTGGCTTACGCTCCGAAGTTTACTGCCAGTAGTGTGCTCACTTTCAAACCGGTTAATTCTTTTGAAATCAGTTTTCTTTCTAACTTTGTCAGTAAGCAGTACATCGATAATACAGCCAGCGACGACCGGAAGCTAAGTGCATATATTGTCAATAATTTGAAATTAGATTATACCTTAAAGCAGAAACTATTCAAAGAGGTTAAGTTGAATCTGCTGGTTAATAATATTTTCAATGAAGAATACGAAAGTAATGGCTGGGTCTATTCCTATTTTTACGAAGGGAAGCGAAATAAAATGGATGGCTATTTTCCACAGGCAGGCACTAATTTTATATTTAGTGTAAGCGTAGGTTTCTAAGGAAGGAAGTGAAGTTTAGAAATAAGATAAAATAAAAAAACCCGCTGTAAATGCGGGTTTTTTTATTACTCCTGGATGTCGCCGAGTATCGAACGGATACCCGCATCTGTTAGAATAAATTCTTTTTCGTCTTTAATGCAAAATCCTTTTTTCTCGTTTTTGTTAAGACAATCACTTGCATTAATAAGCTTCTCGATATGTGATGCTTTCAATGCTTTAGAGATCATCGGTGTGGAGAATTTTTCTTCTCCCTGAGAATGCATATAAACGGCAGTTGCAAGAAATTTCTTTACCTGATTCTTATCTGCATTTTTTTCTTTCAAAAACTCAAACAGCGGATCGCCTGAAGGTTCTTCAACCAATGGTTCAGCCACTACTTTGGGTTTACGACCGCGTTTGCCTTTCTCTTTTACTTCAGTAACCGGGGTTTCTGCTATCAAATTATCTTCTGATATAACCTGAATTGAGGAGGGTTTAACTTTTTCGGATTTTGCAAATGATTCGGGGCTGTTTAGTCCCGGGATACGATTAAGTACCTGATTTAATTGGGCGCCTACCCAATCTTTATCGCCTTCGCAAGCAAAGTGAAGGTTTTCAAACGTAAAATCAATTTTCGATTCAGCCATTGTGTTACAGTGTTTCTATAAATAAACTATAAAATTACAATAATTATAAATAGCATAACATGACATTTAGAATAAATTTCATATTAATAACATTTCTTTGAAGAAAATCTCTAATTTTTGCCTGAAATGCTTTTATCTATCAATATAATAAGTACTTAAAAATGTTAAAAAAGGTGAATTCCAACAATGAAATTATTTATTATCCATCTCTTTTAGTATTTTATCGATTTCCTGTTCAGTATTATGAAGTTTCTCTTTGCATAAAGTAACCAACTGAGATACTCTTTTAACTTTTTCGGAGAGTTCATCAACGTCTAATTCATTGTTCTCAAGTTGTCTGAGAATTTCTTCAATTTCGGTGATTGCCTCTTTATACGAACCATTTTTTTTGCTAACATTCATTTTATTTGTGTTTTATTGTTTTTACTTCGCTGATTATTTGACCATTATAAAGTCGTGTTTCGATGAACGCCTCGCTATTAACAAGGTTTACATCTTTTAGCGCATGGCCGTTATAGGTCGTAATCGAATAGCCTCTTGCGAGAATTTTGTTGGGATCGGTAAGATTTGCCATAAGCAACGAAAGATCAAGATAATGCCTGCTATCGGATAATGCTCCCCGGAACAGTGTTTCAGATCTTTGCATTTTACGGGTTAACTGGTCATGTTTTGCGATCGTTATTTGCCGAAGCGTGCCGGATAGGGTTCTCGTCGTTCTTTCAAGAACTCTTAATTGTAATTGGGCGAAGTTCTTGAACTCATGCCGCACCGTCTCTTCCTTTCGTTCTAACTGATAGTTGCTGCTATGAATGAATTTCTTAACCGAGTTATCTAATTTCCAGATGGTTTGATTGAGATTATTATTCGCTTTCGAAATTTTTTCACGTGTCAGTGGAGCTATCATCCTTGTAATTTGCTCAATATTGTTCTTCGATTCGGCGATTAAATCGGTGACAATTTCGATGAATTGTCTATTTAACTCATCAATGTGCAAATCGAATTGAGCGACACCACTAATCAGGAACTCAGCAACTGCTGTTGGGGTTTTGAGACGTGTGTGTGCCACCATGTCAACAATTGAATCATCTTTTTCGTGACCAATTCCTGTTATCACAGGCAATGGAAATTGGGTGATAAAATAGGCAAGGTTATAATTATCGAAACAGCTCAGATCTGCCTGCGAACCTCCGCCACGAATAATGACTACTGCATCAAAAAAGTTCTCGTAAAGATAGATCTGCTCAAGAGCCTCGATAATGGAGGTTTCAGCCTGATTTCCCTGCATAATGGCCGGGAAAAGTTTCAGATCGAAGTGATAACCTGCCTGGTTGTTCGTTAACTGATCAACGAAGTCCTGGTAACCGGCGGCTGTGGATGATGAAATAATGGCTATCTTTTGTGGAACCAACGGAAGGTCGAGTTCTTTATTCATCTCAGCCACACCTTCCGATTGCAAACGCGCAATAATTTCACGCCGGCGCCGTGCCATATCGCCCAAGGTATATGTCGGATCAATATCCCGGATATTCAGGCTGTATCCATATAATTCATGAAATTCGACGGAGACACTTAGAAGAACTTTAAGTCCCTCGGTCAATTGCTGACCGGTCGTGGACTCAAAAAACGGACGCAGCATTCGGTAGGTATACGACCAGATGGTTGCCCGTGCCTGGGCCACAATAGCATCTCCATTCTCCTCCTTTTCGATCAGGTTGAGGTAGCAATGCCCGCTCCGGTTTGTTTTTAATTCGGAGATTTCGCCGATCACCCAAACTGGTGCAGTGAATGCCTCACCAACAGCTTTTTTGACTAATCCGTTTAGCTCTGATAATTTAAGTCGCTCATTCATCCTCTTTCAAAGTTAAACATTGGTATTCATTTCGTAATTTTACAAACAAATATTATACCAGTTCGTCCCCATTTTCTTTGTTATGCGAATTGGTTGAATTGATTCAATGTCAGCGAAAGTATGAAAAAGATAAATATAAGAGTGTCTAAAAACCAACTACGCAAGATTATTCTCATTATCTGGCCCTTTATTCTTGCACTTCTTGTATTCATAAGTGTCAGGTATGCTGTTCACAACTCACGATTTGTTGATCTTTATTATTCAACAGGAATTTATCCGTTCATCGCAAAATTGATCTCCGGACTAAGTAACCTGGTTCCATTTTCAATCTGGGATCTGTTTTGGGTAATGACAATTGTCCTCTTGATTGCCGGACTGATTCTTGCCATTTTCCGAAAAGTGAAATGGAAAACGTATGGCTTAAGCGTATTACAATCAGCTGCCTTACTATATGTATTTTTCTACGTTGTATGGGGTTTTAACTACTTCAGACCCAAAATAGAAACCCGTGTTAGCTGGGAAAAACAAAAACCTGACGATGCGGTTTTCCGATCAATTCTCGATTCAATCATTTCTCATACCAATTCAAGCTATGTTTCGGTTTCTCCTTCCGATTATCCAACAATTGACCGTTTGGTTGAGGAGTCGTACCGGAAGAACAGCAAGGAATTGGGAATCAATTATCCGAATGGTTCACGATTACCAAAGACGATGATATTCAGCTCCTTCTTCGCAAAATCGGGTGTCAGCGGATATTTCGGGCCGTTCTTTAATGAGATTCATTTGAATTATTACCTGTTGCCCATGGAATATCCTTTTGTACTGGCGCACGAGAAAGCCCACCAATTTGGTATTACCAACGAGGCGGAAGCAAATCTTGCTGCTTTTGTGGTTTGTATGACCTCCGACGATCATCGTCTCCAATATTCCGGATATGTGAACCTGTTGGTTTACTTTTTGTCGGATGCATCTCAAATGAAGGATGTGAAAGATTTTATTCGGGAAATTGATAAACCCGTAATTCTGGATTTAAGGTTTCAGCGCCGTCACTGGCAGGGATTGCGGAATGCTACACTTGACAAAGTGCAAACAGCGGCCAATAATGCCTACCTAAAGACCAACAATATCGAAGAAGGGGTGAAGAATTACAACCAGGTTGTAGCCCTTGTGATCAGTTATTACCAGAATACAAATCATATGGACCGAAAGAAACGTTAATTGCGGAGATATTCTTCCGGACGCTGGCTGAAATCTTCCGGATCTTTCAATTTCCCTTTTGCCCGGTCAAAGGCTTTGAATTCATTGGCCTGAATACTATCCACCACTTCAGGATTCAGAAGGATACCAGCTTTGTACTTCAATTCGTATTTTACCTTTCCGTTTTCATCCATGAATTTCCATGCTCCGTCGCATTGGTCGGCGATGTACTGACCGGTAATCTGGAGCTGCCCCGATTCGTAATAAACCAGGCTTAATCCCTGACGTTTACTATTTTGAAACATTGTTTCCGTTTTCTTTTTCCCAGATGAATAAAAACTCCGGCTTACTCCGTTTAAGAATCCATTGGTCCAGTTTGATTCTGTTGCGGGAACACCATCTTCAAAAAAGGTGAGTGATCGGCCATTTTTAATCCCGTCAGCGTAGTTCTCCTGTCCAACCAACCGGGTGTTGTTATAATAATTCCAGGTACTATCTTTGACTGTACCTTTGTAATTCCCTTTTGCATACCGAACACCGTTGCTGTCGAAAAGTTCTGCCGATGCTTTATCGGTGTTTTGAAGATGATGCAGCACCGCTTTTATTCTCCCGCTTTCATGAAACCGTTTCCAATCTCCAACGGGTTGATCGTTGGTAAACGAACCTTCGTAACGGATAGTGCCGTTGGCGTATTTGCCGATCCAATGACCTTGTTTCATGCCATTTGCATCCGTTTGATTGATGGTCTCCTGTGCATAAAGGACCGCGAAAGGAAATATAATCAGAAATAGAATAAAAAGCTGTTTTTTCATTTGAAAACCTTTTTGCACAAATGTAATGAATTGATCCTCTTTAATATTCCTAAATTTCACCATATCCTTCTCCTTTTCGCTCCATCTCCAGGTATCTCCATCACATTCTATCCTCCGAAGTCGTCGTAAGCAATATTTTCGTCAGGAACGCCTAAATCGTAGAGCATTTTCGAAACGGCTGTATTCATCATCGGCGGACCACACATGTAGTAATTAATCTCTTCGGGTTCCTCGTGCATGCGGAGGTAATTGTCGTAAATCACCTGATGGATAAACCCTTTCAGTCCTGTCCAGTTATCTTCAGGTTTTGGATCCGAAAGTGCGAGGTAAAAAGTGAAATTCGGAAACTCTTTTGCAATGGCAGTGAATTCTTCGAAATAGAAAACTTCACTCCACGAACGCGCACCATACCAGAAAGTGACTTTCTTGTCTCTCTCTTTTAATGTATGGAAGATATGAAACAGATGTGAACGCATTGGAGCCATCCCCGCTCCACCCCCAACAAACATCATTTCGTTGTCGTTGTCTTTGAGGAAGAATTCACCGTAAGGCCCTGAAATAGTGATCTTATCGCCGGGTTTTAGTGAATAGATATACGAAGAGCAGATACCTGGATTTACATTCATAAAGCCGCCTTTAACGCGATCGAATGGAGGTGTTGCAATACGAATATTAAGCATTACAATATTACCTTCTGCCGGATGGTTGGCCATTGAATAGGCGCGGAAGGTTGGTTCCGGATTTTTCATTTTAAGGTCAAACATCTTATTTTTTTCCCATTCGGGCCGGAACTTCTCACTAATATTGAAATCCTTGAAATCAACTTCACATTCAGGAACATCTATTTGGATATATCCGCCGGATTTAAATTCAAGAGTTTCGCCTTCAGGCAGATTGACAATAAATTCTTTGATGAAGGTTGCAACATTTTCATTTGAAGCAACGGTACATTCCCATTTTTTGATCCCCAGAATATCCGGATGAACATGCATTTTGATGGTTTCCCTCACCTTAATCTGGCAGGCCAACCGCCAATTTTCACCTTGTTCTTTACGCGTAAAGAATCCGGTTTCCGTAGAAAGTATAGATCCTGCTCCTGAATTGACCTGACAACGGCACATTCCGCATGTCCCTTTACCTCCACATGCTGATGGAAGAAATACTTTATTATTTCCAAGTGTGGAAAGCAAACTATTTCCCGGGGCTACTTCAAGGGATAGTTTTCCTTCATTAATATCAATTTCAACTGTCCCTTCCGGCGTGAGTTTCGTCTTCACGTAAAGCAGAATACCTACTAAAAGCAGGGTGATCAGCAGGAAGATCACGACTCCGGCGATCGTTATTGTGGTTGTTGTTGCTAATATGATCATTGATTCATTTAATTTACACAGTGATTCCTTTCGGAATATTACAATTTTATACCCATAAAGCCCATGAATGCCAATCCCATAAGGCCGGTAATAATAAATGAGATTCCGAGTCCGCGTAATGGAGGCGGAACATTCGAATACCTGAGTTTTTCACGAATTGCTGCAATCGAAATAATTGCCAGAAACCAGCCCGTTCCAGAGCCTACACCATAAACAGTTGCCTCACCAATATTGATGAACTCTTTTTGCTGCATGAACAACGAACCTCCAAGAATCGCGCAGTTTACTGCAATCAACGGGAGAAAGATACCCAGGCTATTATACAATTCGGGAGTAAATTTTTCTACAATCATTTCGACCAACTGAACCATTGCGGCAATTACGGCTATAAACATGATAAAACTCAAAAAACTTAAATCAACATCAGCATAACCTTCACCGAGCCACTTTAAAGCACCATCTTTTAGTAAAAAATTATCGAGCAAATAGTTGACCGGTACTGTAATTGTCTGAACAAAGATTACGGCTATTCCAAGCCCGGTAGCTGTTTTAACTGATTTTGAAACGGCAAGGAAGGAACACATTCCGAGAAAATAGGCAAAGACCATATTTTCCAGAAAGACCGACCTGATAAATATATTAAGGAAATTTTCCATGTGCTGAATTTTTACTTTGAGTAATTAATTCTCAATTAACTCGGGTTTTTTACTTCTTTGTATCCAGATAATTACCCCTACAATAATCAGAGCCATTGGTGGAAGAATCATCATCCCGTTATTGGAGTACCACCCACCATTGGCAATGTACCAGCTTTCGGGAACAAGTTTATATCCCCAAAGCGAACCAGATCCAAGCAGTTCGCGGAAGAACGCGATGATCACCAGAATTGCACCATAGCCAGCCCCATTACCAATACCATCCAGAAAGGAAGGCCATGGCTTGTTCCCAAGGGCAAATGCTTCCAAACGTCCCATCAGGATACAATTGGTGATAATCAATCCAACAAATACTGAAAGTTGCTTGCTGACATCGTAAACAAACGCTTTAAGTACCTGATCGACCAAAATGACCAATGACGCAACCACGACCAACTGGACAATGATGCGTATTCTGTTGGGAATTGTATTCCGAATAAGTGATACAATCATATTAGAGAATGCAGTTACGATTGTGACAGATAATGCCATAACCACAGCTGGCTTCAATTGTGCTGTTACTGCAAGTGCTGAGCAGATACCAAGAACCAGTACCGTAATCGGATTTGCATTACTCAACGGATTGGTGAGCAATTTGAGGTTCTTCTTCGAAAAAATTCCTTCTTCTTCGCTCATATCTTACTTTTTTAATGTTTTAAAGAATTCCTGATAGTTTGACAGATCGTTGTAAAGCATTTTTTGCAAACCTTTACTGGTGATTGTTCCACCGGAAATTGCATCTACGCTGTGAGAAGGATCTGCCTTTTCACCAATTTTTGCTACAATGATAGAGGTAAACAAGCCGGATTGATCAAAAATGGTTTTCCCAATAAACGGTTTTTGAAATTTTTCCGTACTTATTTCAGCACCTAAACCAGGCGTTTCTCCCTGATGATCGAAATTAGCGCCATAAACCGTGTTCATATCTGATGAAAGTGCAATGTATCCCCAAATCGGACCCCAAAGGCCTGCACCTCTTAGGGGAATAATGTAAACTTTTCCCTTTTCGCCCATATCTGCTACATAAACCGGAAGTTTACGCTGATCAACAGGTTTTGAATGTTCCACTTTGAGATCTACATTAAAAGCATCGCCGTCAACTTTTTCACCTTTGCTATTTACAATAAACAATTCTTTTATTGTGCTACTAAACAGATCGTTTGCTTGTTTTACGTCTGATACAATATTGACAGATTTAAGGATGTTCTGTTTTTTCTCAATCAGAATATTGGCATCCTGAAAGGGTTTGAGCTGCGTTGCCGCAATTGCCAGCATTACTGCCACTACAACAACCATTACAGAAGCGTAGATAATCGTATATTTATTTCCGTTCGTATCCATTATACAAGTTTTATGCTTTAACAATTGCTCGTTTCAGCCTGCGTTTGATATTGCCCTGGACAACATAGTAGTCGATCAACGGGGCAAACATGTTCATAATCAGAATGGCGAGCATGATCCCTTCGGGATAGGCCGGATTAACCACGCGGATCATAATACCAAAGACCCCGATCAAAAATCCATAAATCCATTTTCCACGATTGGTTTGTGCGCCGGATACCGGATCAGTTACCATGAAAACAACTCCAAAGGCAAAGCCACCCATAATCAGGTGCTGCCATACCGGAACGGCCATGTATGAATTGACAGCGAAAACATTCAGAATTGTTCCCATAAATAATCCGCCCAAAACGGTAGACAGCATAATTTTCCAGCTTCCGATCCTTGTAATAAGCAAAATAGCGGCACCGATTAAAATGGCTAGTTTCGAGGTTTCACCGATTGAACCGGGTATAAATCCCAGAAACATATCCATAAGAGAATAGGAAATTCCATGGTTTGCAGCCACTTCAGCAATTGGTTTGGTAGCAGCTGCTGCAGCCTGCGAAAGTGGGGTGGCACCTGAGAAACCATCAATCATTGCTTTATCGCCCAGGCTGATCCAGACCGAATCTCCTGACATTTGCGACGGATAGGCGAAGAAAAGGAAAGCACGTGCAACCAGGGCAGGATTCCAGATATTCATTCCGGTACCGCCAAAAACTTCCTTCGCAAAAACTACGGAGAAAGCGACAGCAATTGCAACCATCCAAAGTGGGGTGGTAACCGGCAGAACCATCGGAATCAACATCCCGGTAACAAGATAGCCTTCATTGACCTCGTGCCCGCGCATCTGGGCTGCAGCAATTTCAATTCCTAATCCAACTACGTACGAAACGATTATAATTGGAAGAACCTTCAAAAAACCAAATCCGAAGACCGGCCAGAAAGAGAGTTCCTGCCCGGTAGCAATAAAATGCTGATAACCTACATTATACATTCCAAACAACAATGCAGGAATCAGCGCAACAATCACAATTGACATTGTTCGCTTCAGATCTACATAATCGCGAATGTGAGTTCCCTGTTTCGTTGTATGATTAGGAACAAACAGGAAAGTCTCGATTGCGCCAAAACCAGATTTAAACATGTGGAATTTCCCCCCCTTTTCGAGGTGGGGTTTTTGTTTATTGAACCAATTTCTTAATGCTTTCATTAACTGTGTTTTAATTTCAATAAAAGGAATAATCCTAACCCAACTCTTTGATCATCGAGTTAATCCCTTTACGCAGGACCGATTGAACCATTATTTTGGAGGTGCAAATATATTCGCAAAGGGCGAGGTCCTCTTCAATTACCTCATAGATGCCAAGCTGCTCCATAGCATCAATGTCGTTTGCAAGAATGGCTTTTATCAAATAGACAGGAAGAATGTCCATTGGTAGTACTTTTTCGTACTCACCCGAAAGGACGAATGCCCGTTCCTCTCCATGCATATTCGCATCAAGTACATATTTATTCTTTTTGGATCCCAACCACGAAAAGAAGGTATGTGAGGGGCTGAATTTTCCAAAACCAGGTAAAGCCCAGCCAAACATTTCATAATAATTTCCTTCGGGAATAACCGAAACCATTGCATCGTAAAACCCAAGGTATCCGTTTGCTGGAACAGAAGTTCCGGTAAGCACATTTCCGCTGATAATCCGCACATTTTCTTTGGAAAGTTTCCCTTTCAGAAGTCCGGTTAGGGAACCACCCCGCCAAAATTGGAAGTATTTTGGTTCCAGTACCTCAGAACCAGAAAGGGCAATAATCCGTGATGAATCGTATTTTCCTGTTAAAAACAACCGGCCAATCATGACAACATCCTGCGGTTGAATGGTCCACACAATCTCTCCTTTATTTAAAGGTGAAACAGCGTGAATCTGAATTCCTACATTTCCGGCAGGATGAGGTCCGTTGAACGAAGTAAATTCAACACCTTTCGTTTGTGAAAAAATAGAATTCTCTTTTTTGTCCGATAACCCCAGGTTTATTTTACCCGTTGTAAGTTTCGACAATGCATTAATCCCGGTTTGCCATGCATTTGCATCATCTTTAAATACAAAGTCAAAGTCTGGAGCAAGTGGAGAACTGTCGAAGCAGGAGATGAAAATTGCTTTTGGCCGATCTGTCGGATGGGCAACAATACCAAATGGCCTCGATTTTATCGCCGGCCATATCCCCGATTTCAATAATTCAACTTTGATTACATCACTACTGAGATTTTGTGGATCAGCCTTGAGAAACTCTTCTGAAAGATTCTCGCGCGCCGCTTTTACAACTACCTCCAATATTCTTCGGCGTTCACCCCTGTTTATAGCGGTTACTTCACCACTTACCGGCGATACATACTGAACTTCCGGATGGTATTTGTCGAAAAACAAAGGGGTACCGGCCTTTACTTTATCCCCAACCGCAACAGTAAGTTTGGGAACAAGTCCGTGAAAATCAGCAGGCTTGATGGCAAAGGTCTCAGGCCTGCTGATATGTTCCAGAATATTAGCAGGTTGGCCTTTAATCTGAATATCTAATCCTTTCTTTAGCTTGATAACTTTTGACATTATGACATATGGTATTAATTTTGAGGACAAAAGTAGGTAATCGAACCTTTAATCCAAATTAAAGTCTGAACTATTAATTTGGATTGAAAAACCAATATATCAATGATTTGATTGATATATTTCATAATTTAACAGAGATTTCTGATAATCAAGGATATCTAAATCATTATTAATCTAATTGATATGTCCGGTAAAAATATGATCTTTCTTATTAAGATGAAAATAAACCTATTCATTTTTACGGTTTTCATTCTGACTTCGATAAACGAAGTAGAAGCAGTCAACGCTGCTTCGGGTCCTCTGAAAAACAGTATTTTTAATGAAAACATCCGATCGGTTCAATTTGTTCGGGAGGGATGGGATTTTTCGCAGCCGGTACTTGAGCTTGGTGCCAATCAGCGATTGTTGCTGAAATTTGATGAATTAGCTGAAGGTGTAACGAATTTCGTTTATACAATAACACACTGTGATTCCGAATGGTATCCTTCACGGTTGGTCCAATCGGAATATATGGAAGGTTTTATTGAAAATCCTGTAACTGATTATGCTGCCTCGGTTAATACTACCACAAAATACACCAATTATTTGTTGTCGCTTCCGAACGAAAATGTGCGCTTTCTTATTTCAGGAAATTACCTGCTATCGGTTTTTGATGAAGGAAACCGGACTGCTCCTGTACTTACGCGTCGTTTTTATATTGTTGAACCTTTAGCGGATATTAGTGGCGAGGTGAAGAAATCAACTTTCGAAGGTTACAAAGGTCGCGATCAGGAGATTGACTTTGCGGTCGATTATTCCCGTTTTAGTATTCAGGATCCGCGCACCGAGGTAAGAGTGGTTGTGATGCAGAATACGCGAACTGATAATTGTCTGACAAATCTTAAACCATTGTTTGTCAGGAATAACCTGTTAAGCTATGATCTTAGTCGCGAGAATGTTTTCGCCGGAGGTAATGAATATCGGGATTTTGATACCAAAAATATCCGTATGAATGGATTAGGGGTTGCGAACATTGAGTTTATCAATCCTGACTATCATGTTACGCTGCGGACTGATCAGATTCGTGGTGGCGATTACCGCAACGAGAGCGATCTGAACGGGCGTTACCTTGTAAAAAATGACCGTGTTACGGATTCGGATCTTGAAGCGGATTATATTTTTGTCCACTTTTCGCTCGAAATGAAGGAACCATTATTCGGTGGTGAAATCTATGTTTTTGGAGGGTTATCCGATTGGCAATGTCAGCCCGCAAATAAAATGAAGTGGAATTTTGAATTGAAACGGTATGAGGCTACGCTTCTGGTAAAACAAGGATTTTACGATTACCAGTATGTATATATCGAGGGTGGCAGCAATAAAATCGATAATACCCTGTTGGAAGGGAGTTATGTTGAAACTGAAAACGACTACCAGCTTTTTGTTTATTACCGTAGCTTCTCATCACGGTATGATAAACTAATCGGCTACAGAACAATTAATTCAGTTAAACGGTAAGCAAAAGAATACCCACTTTGGCATATCTTTCGTTAGTGTATTCCACCAACCTGTTAATCAGTTTCTTTATTTTTACTTTTCAGAATACCAGTTTTCGCATTGACAGGTGAAATCACTTTTTCGCCTGTTTTGGATTCTAATTCAAGACGGGCATTGCGGGCAATTTCACCATTTTCAGTTGTCCGATTTTTTCGGACAACTCACTTCCTTCTTTTAGTAGCTTTTTCTTTAGATCGTTCCAGTATTTACGAGGTCTGTCAGAATCTGTTAGGGCTTCAATAACAACAATTATCGAGAAATACCACTCTTCGCTTTCTTCATCCCATATGGTACGAACTTTCCGCTCTTCAAAGATTTTAATTCCTTTTTTCATCTGTACATACCTTGATTTCAGAGATTTTCATTCACAAATATAAATAAAAAACCCGCTTCGTTTAAAAAGCGGGTTTTCAAATTATATGTGAGGATATTTATTTCACCTCTTCAAAAATAAACTACAATGAAAATCAATTAGTTATAAACTGATGGTACAAATATGATACAGATGTCACTATTTCATTCTGAGAATCTATATTCCAATCAATGGTTGTAAAGATACAGTTTTGTCCCGCATTGCTCGCTTATTCAATCATATAATAAAGTACTAGTCCTGGTGATTGGGGTAAGTTTTTGCAGTTTCGTCAGGTTGCAAAGACAGTTATCATATTATCTCAAGTTATATTTTATAAATCTGGAAGTAAAACAACGCCAAATCGGGAAGTAAATTACTGCCGAATCGGGAAGTAAAACATAGCCAAATCAGGAAGTCTATATTGAAATGTAAGGAATACCTGATGTAAAAATCAGGATAATAGGTGGTTTTTGTTTTTCCTGGCTTTAACAGGTTCTCAATCGATTTTTTTGACGCTTTTCACAATCAGTATGTTAACCCAAACTGCCAGAGTGGTATCGTGTTTAAATATCCCAGTTCAATGTCATCTTTTACGATAAAAGCTTTATCAACACCTTGGATTTGCTTCAATCCTTTATTTTTTCCACCTACTTCAAACGTGTAATCACCAATCAGAAAATCAGCGACAGGGGACACAATTACGTCATACTTTACTCTAAGCTGATTCAGAAAAAAAGTCTCTCTTATGTTCCCTGCATTAGAGTTCTCGTTTGCTAAACTGTAAATCAAATTACTATTGTCAAGATAAATTTTATCCACCTTGCCCAATCCCCTTATTCCTCCGGTAGAATCCCGCAGTTGAGCAATCATTCCGGCTTCTTCAATACAAAGGCAATAATCGGTTATGTTATTCCGGCTTGCTGAAAGTGCAGTTGCTATACTTGTCATATTGGGCTTAAACGGCACACTTTTAGCAATAATGGCAAGCAATTGCTTCAATTTTCTGCCCGTGGACACATTCATCCCGGCATACAACGGAATATCTGTTTCCAAAGTTTGATTAACAATCTGTTGTAACTTCAGATCAAAACCTTCTTCCAATGCAAAAGGATAATACCCTTTTTTCAGATAATCTTCAAATAAAGGCAATGGATGTTTTACTCCAGGAAGTTCGGCTTTATGACCCAGAATTTCTTCCAAAGAATACGGCTGAACAGTCATTTGATGAAATAATTGCAAATACTCCCTGAAAGACAAACCTTGCATATTATACATTACAGCCCTGCGACTTAAATCGGAGGCTCCTTTTTTTATATCCAACACCGAAGAACCTGTAAACACAACATTCAGTTCCGGATGATAATCATATATCAGTTTTAGTTCCTTAGCCCAATCTTTGTATTTATGAATTTCGTCTATAAACAGGTATTTTCCGCCACGCTTAACAAAATCGCCAGCTAAATCAATTAGCTTGTTGTCGGCAAAATAAAAATCCTCAGCAGTTACATAAAGTGTCTCAGCAGGATTTAGGTTCTTTTTAATATGCTGTAAAACCAGCGTAGTTTTCCCAACACCACGTGGACCAGTAAGCCCAATCATACGATTTTTCCAATTCATTTCAGCATAAATGTAGCGGAAGAAACCGGTATCGGTCTCTCTTAAAAGCTTCTTAAACTGTTCAAATAATTTGTCCATAGCGGTTTATTTTCTGCAAAAATAATCAAAATGCACTAACTAAGTGCATATTCTGATATAAATAGCACTGTTGAAGTGCAAATATTATTTCGCTCGATTTTGACGCTTTAAAAAGGCATATTTATAAGATTTTTGATTTTTTCACTAAAAAATAAAGGACCTAAATTATTGTATATATGTGCTTTTGATTTAAAAATGAATCGAAAAGGTATTCACGTTTAACCGGTCAATCCAGTTTTTCAAGGTAATTCACCGACCGTTGGCCCACGAAGCATTTTCAATATATCATTCTCCTTTAAAATTTCGTAGTTTTGTCCAAAATTGAGCCTGCTTTGGAAAAAGAAGAAATAACCAACGAAGAACTATTCATTGTAAAGAAAATGATTGAGGGAGATGTAGATTCCTTCAAATATTTCTTTGACAGGTATTATTCTGATCTTTGCAACTTCGTTCACGTTTATCTCCACGACCAGATCCTGGCTGAAGAAATCGTTCAGGATATATTCGTCTTTTTTTGGGAAAACCGGGAAAAGCTTAAAATCAACACCTCCGTTAAAGCCTTTTTATTTTCTGCATCCAAATTCAAAAGCCTTAATCTGTTGCGCGATACTAAAACAAAGCGAAGGATTGTTGAGAACATTGGGAAAACAGAACCATTTCACACGACCGAACAGGACAGTTCATACATCGATACCGACGAATTTAAGAAGATTCTGAATTTGGCTATTGACCAGCTTGCTCCAAAATGCAGGGAGATTTTTTTGCTGAGCAAACGGAACGATCTCACTAATAATGAGATTGCTGCACAACTTGGTATTTCCGTCAAAACAGTCGAAAACCAGATGACGATAGCCCTTAAAAAACTTCGGGAATACCTTTTACCCTTTAGAGAAAAAATATTCCTCCTATTTCTGTTACATTTCCTTTCTAAATCATAATGCGACAGTTAACATCCACCTTTCTTCTGACTAACCTCATTCAAAAACTTTCTTAAAACGATTGACTGAAATTTTTTTCAGTTTTTTTTGGGGGTACCTCAACAATTAAGTTACATACTCCCGTAATGCAAAACAAACAATGAATCAAATACCCTGGGAACATATTCAAGATAAACTTCGCAACCCTAACCTGGCGGAGGACGAAACGCTCAGAAATTGGCTGATCGAGGATGTTGAAAATGAGACTTTTTTGGGCGATCTGAAAGTAATTTTTTCAATAACTGGAAGTGTCCCTGATTCTTTCAAGCCTCAAAAAGAGATGGCATGGCAAAGGATTGTTAACCGGATCTCCATCAAAAAACGTCGATTCGATGTTATCGGGATTATGCTTCGGGTTGCTGCTTCAGTTTTGTTGATTGCATTGGGCATAGGAGGTGGCTACTTCCTTCAAAATAACCAACGTGTCAATTCTTTTACCGAAGTTTATTCCCCCTACGGACATAAAACGATGGTGTTACTCCCCGACAGTTCTCAGGTTTGGCTAAACGGAGGGACCCGAATCAAATATTGTGCTGATTTTACAAAATTCAGGAATGTTGAGCTGACAGGAGAAGCTTTATTCCAAGTTACAAAAAATCCATCCAGTTTATTCACCGTCAAATCTAAAGATTTAAGAATCGAAGTTTACGGAACTACCTTTAATGTAAACGGTTATGAGAACGGTCTTGTTTCAGAAATTTCACTTGTTGAAGGCAGCATCAGTCTTTTTCGTGATGAACAATTGGTAAAAAAGATGATTCCAGGCGAAGTGATTACTTATGATGCTAATTCAAATAAATTCACCAGTTACCAAGGGGATTTAAGACAAATTACATCATGGAGATCTGACGAACTGATCATTCAGGATGAAACATTTGCTAACATGGTAAAATACCTGGAGCGCTGGTACGGCGTAGAAATTACACTCGACAAATCGTTTAACCAGAATTTGCGGTTGAGTTTCAAAGTCAAAACAGAAAGTTTCATTGAATTACTATCAATAATCAATCATATTACCCCAATTAGTTATGAAATAGATGGAAAGCAGGTGAAAATTACTAAACGGAAAAATAGTTAAAACTACTATGAGTTAAAAGCAAAAAGGTCTGCCTGTAAAGACAAACCTTTCTTAAAAATCAATTTTATTAATCGCAGATTTCACATTACTAAAGTGCCAACTCCAAGTCATTGTGAAAAATGCAAAAAACTTAGACAAATTTATGCAAAAAAAATTAATTGCAGGAAGAAAACTTTTGAGTTATTCTCCCTGGCTAAAGCGACTGTTAATTATGAAAATGATTGCGATTCTTATTTTGGTAGTAGGATTAACTACCAGTTATGCCGAATCTGATGCTCAGACA
>Ga0209724_1000798_pt1 | contig 29803 bp, 30 predicted proteins | sample grotaG_FD_184143 | JGI IMG/M metagenome (GOLD analysis project Ga0209724, IMG submission 184143) | Glacier valley bacterial and archeal communities from Borup Fiord, Nunavut, Canada, to study Microbial Dark Matter (Phase II) -... | ecosystem: Environmental > Aquatic > Freshwater > Ice > Glacier ...
CGCCGAGTGCGTGCGGCGTGGTCTTCTGCTCATCATTGCTCCTGTCATCACCGGCGAGTTCATCGCCGAAGGGAGCAGTGTCCACCCTGATCGCGCTGTTCAGATTTCTGGGGCCAGCTCTCTGCACGTTCTTGCGCAGAAGCTGCGCTTGCGCGTCGGCATTCGCAAGCGCGATCGCGCCGTACGCGCACAGCGTGCGGAAGATCGCGAGCTCTCGCTCCGCGTACGCGCCCGGACGCTCCGAGCCGATGCTCATCACGCCCAGCAGGCGATCGGCATCCGATAGCGGCGCGCACATGAAGCTGCGCGGTTCGCCGGCATCGCCGCTACGGCCGGCCGCGCGGTCGTCGGCCGCAGCTCCCAAATACGACTCGCCGGACGCGCCGCTCGTCATGATCTCGATCCGCTCGCGGGCGCAGCGGGCCACGGTGCGTCCGGGATCATCGAGTGCGATCCGATGCGGTGGCGACGGCGCACCGCCTTCCTTGCCGAAGACCATCACCAGCTCGCGACCGTCCGACGACATCCGGTGGATCACCAGGGACGTCGCGTCGAGCAGGGCGTTCACGTGCCGGTCGAGCGCCGCGAGGATCCCCGACGGATCGAGGCTGCGGGTGATCTCGCGCCCGATCGCGCCGAGCCGCTCCAGCGACTCCAGCCGCTCGGCCTGCGTGCGCGCCAGGCTGCGCTGGCGCTCGGCCTCGGCGCGGGCACGTTCGGTCTCGTGCGTCACCTGCATCGCCACGGCGCGGTTGCGCGCCTCCCGGCTGCGCGACGCTTCGCGCGACGCGCCCGCACGCTGGCTGAACACATACGCCTGCGCGTAATCGCCGAGGCGGGCGTACTCGCGCGCGATGGCGTCGAGCAATTCGCCGGGCGCCGTATAGCGCGCGATGTCGTCCGCCAGCGCGAGCGCCTGCAGCAGCACGTGCAGCGCGACGCTCGGGGCCCCGACCTCGAGCGGCGCAGGCAGCACCTGTCCGACATCCTGCGCGTACACGTCGGCCATCACGTGCAGTGCGGCGATCTGCAGATTCGGCGCGCCCTCGCCGTGGCGCACGGCGGCAGCGGCCGCCGCCAGCGCCTGCACCGGCTCGCCGAGCGCGAGCAGCGCCCTCGCTTGCCCGCAATGCGCATGCGACTGCAGGTCGGACTGCTGCAGCGCTTGCGCGCGTTGCACAAGCGCGCGCGCGACGGCGAGCGCGTCCGCCGGATGGCCGGCCGCGAGCTCCACCTCCACCAGTTGCCACATCGCGTACGCGTGGTTGCGCGACGCCGCGAGCGGCGCCATCAGCGCCAGCGCCTCGCGCAGCATGTCGCGACTGGCATCGAGCCGGTCGAGCAGGCGCAGCGTGTGCGCGGTCTGCAGCAACGCCACGCCCATCGCGCCCGGGCCGCCGGCGGCCCGGGCGAGTTCCAGCCCGCGCTGCATCCATTCGAGCGCAGCCGGATAGTCGTTGAGGTGGTTCAGCGAATCGCCTGCGTTGGTCGCGGCGATCACCGCGCGCCGCGGCTGCCCGCTCTCCAGAGCCAGCGTGTAGGCGCGCGTGAAGTGGCGGATCGCCGCCACGAAATCGCTCGCGTGGTGCGCGCAGACCGCCTGGAAATCCTCGGCCCAGCAGCCCGCCGCCGTCGACAGCCCTTCGTGTCCCGCCGCGAAGCGCGCGCCCCAGCGCACGTGCGCGGCGGACGAATCGCGGAACGCGGCGAAGTAGGCCTGAGCCGCCTGTGCGATGTCGACGCGCGACGTGTCGATCCCGCGGGCGGCTTCGGCCATCGACTGCAGTTCGGCGTCCTTGCCCGGCCAGTCGCCGCGGTCGATCGCGAGCATCGCGGCAAGCCAGTGCGCGTCGGTGCGGCCGAGCGCATCGGCGAGCGCGTCGAAGGCCCGCAGCGCATCGTCCGTGCGGCCGGCCGCGGCATCGAGACGGCCCGCGAGCCAGTCGGCCTCGGCGCGCACCAGTTGCAACCGCGCGGCGTGGCCCCGCCGGGCTTCGCTCGCCAGGCCGGCCAGGCGCGTCTCGGCCTCGTGCGCCAGCGCGAGCGCGCGTGCCGGATCGCGCTGGCGAAGCTGCCACGCGAGCGCGACGAACGCATCGGGGGACGCATCGTCGCCAGCCACGGCGAGATCCAGCGCCGCGAGCGCATCGTCCGGGGCCAGGAATTCCGGAACGTGCGGAATGTTCGTCATCGCAGCCACGAAGGGGATGTCCAGGGTCGAGGGTCAGGCGGAGCGATCGGCATCGGCCGTCCGTCAGTGGGGTTCGTGGAAAGGGGCGGAATGGTTACCGCCGATCTCGCCGCGCTGCGCGACGCCGGACGAATGCGCGTCCCGGTGGTGGACGACCGGTCAACGATCGTCGGTCGCCTTCTTCATCCAGTGCACGTTCCTGCCGTCGAAAGCCTCCACGACCGAGATGAGGTCATGGCGGTCGCGGGCGTCGCGCCGTGCCGTGCCAGTGCCGGCAGGACCCTGCGCGAAGGCTGCGATCCGGGGCGCATCAGTTCCATGCGGTGTTCCTGCTCGTGAAGGGTGGCGATCGCGCGCTCAGACCTCGAGCATCCCGCGATCGACCACGAACGCGACCACCTCGTCCAGCCCTTCGCCCGTCTTCAGGTTGGTCATCACGAAGGGCCGCTCGCCGCGCATGCGCGCCGCGTCTCGCGCCATCACGTCGAGCGAGGCGCCGACGTGCGGCGCGAGGTCGGTCTTGTTGATCACCAGCAGGTCCGACTTCGTGATGCCGGGCCCGCCCTTGCGCGGGATCTTCTCGCCGCCCGCGACGTCGATCACGTAGAGCGTCAGGTCCGACAGCTCCGGGCTGAACGTCGCGGCCAGGTTGTCGCCGCCCGACTCGATGAAGATCAGGTCCAGGTCGGGGAAACGCTTCTGCATGCGCGCGACGGCCTCGAGGTTGATCGACGCGTCCTCGCGGATCGCGGTGTGCGGGCAGCCACCCGTCTCCACGCCCATGATGCGTTCGGCCGGCAGCGCCTCGGCGGCGACCAGCAGGCGCTCGTCTTCCTTCGTGTAGATGTCGTTCGTGACGACGGCCAGCTGGTAGCGCGCGCGCAGGCGCTTGCAGAGCATCTCGACGAGCGTGGTCTTGCCGGAGCCGACGGGGCCGCCGATGCCCACGCGCAGCGCGGTGGAGGCGGAGGTCGATGCGGGTGACGACGAGCTAGGAGTCATGAGGTCAGGATCTGAAGAGGCGGGAATACTGGCTTTCGTGGCGCGCGCTGGTGATCGCATAGCCCGGCGCCTGCGTGGTCAGATCGTCGTCGCGTGTCGTCGACGCCGCCGCCACGACCGCGGCGAGCGCAGGGCGCAACGCGTGCAGCATGCGCTGGCCGGCGAGCTGGCCGTAAGGCAGCGCCTTCATCCCCGCGAGCACCTGGTTCTCGAGCCAGCCGAAGAGATAGCCGTTCAAGGCCGACTGCGGCGCGATGCTCCAGGTGTGCGAGGCGACGGCGTGCGCGGCAGGCCACGTCCAGTCGTCGATCTCGATCTCGACCGGCATCTCCAGCCCCCGCATCAGCGCGATCATCGAATGGCCCATCTGCAGCGTCTCCGCGCGCAGCTCGGCGGTCTCGCGCGTGGCGAGGAACTCGTCGTTCCACGCGATGAACGCGGCGCGATCGTCGCGATCGAGCGCCGCGCGAAGACGCCACCACAGCGGGGCTTCGTAGCGCGACACGACGAGCCGCAGCACGTCGCCGAACCAGCGCGCGACGTCGTCCCCCGATCTCAGGCGCCCGTCGTCGATCGCCGTCTCGAGCCCCTGCGAATAACTGTAGGCGCCGACCGGCAATGCGGCGCTCGAAAGCTGCAGCAACGCGGCTTCGGACACGAGCGCGCTGTCGATCGGCCCCGTCATGGCGAGGCCGCGTGCGCATCGCGCGACAGCGCTTCGCCGATCGATCCGCCGTCGTCGTCGGTGTCGTGGCGATGTCCGCCGCCATAGGCGCCGGGTTCGGGGTCGAAGGGTTCGAAGGTCGACGCGACGGTCATGTCCAGCCGCCGCAGCAGGTCGCGCAGGACCGGGTCGCGTTCGAGCTTCAGGAAGCCCACCCCGAGTTCCACCGGCACGTGGCGGTTGCCGAGGTGATAGGCCGCGCGCAGCAGGTCGAACGCCGGGTCCGCGCTGTCGGCGCGTGCCTCGACGCGGTAGACCTGCTCGGACACCGCGACCACCAGGACGGTCTCACCGCTTTCGGCGCCGAGCCGCGAGCCGGGACGCACGACGCTGCCGCGCGGCAGCATCACGATGGCGTCCGTGCCGTCCGACAGCTTCGCGCGCTGCCGCGTCTTCGCGCGCTGTTCGCAGGTCAGGAACAGGCTGCGCACGCGTTCATCCGCCACGCGCGGGGCATCGCTGTCGAGCAGATCGACGAGACGCAGCAAGTCGGATCTCAGAACAGGAAGTAGCGCTGCGCCATCGGCAGCTCGGTCGCGGGCTCGCAGGTCAGCAGCTCACCGTCGGCGACGACCGCGTAGGTCTCGGGGTCGACCGTGATGGTCGGCGTCAGCGCGTTGTGGACCATGTCCCGCTTGGTGACCGTACGGCAGCCGCGCACGGCGACCACGTGCTTTTCGAGCTGCAGGCGCTCGCCCACGCCCGCATCGACCGCGGCCTGCGACATGAAGGTCAGCGAGCCGCGCGCGAGTGCCTTGCCGTGCGCGCCGAACATCGGCCGGTAGTGCACCGGCTGCGGCGTCGGGATCGACGCGTTCGGGTCGCCCATCGCGGCCGCGACGATCTGCCCGCCCTTGACGATCAGGAACGGCTTGACGCCGAAGAAGGCCGGCTTCCACAGCACCAGGTCGGCCCACTTGCCGGGCTCGATCGAGCCGACCTCGTGCGCGATGCCGTGCGTGATCGCCGGGTTGATCGTGTACTTCGCGATGTAGCGCTTGACCCGCGCGTTGTCGTGATGCGCCGGGTCGCCGGGCAGCGCGCCGCGCTGCAGCTTCATCTTGTGCGCGGTCTGCCACGTGCGGATGATCACCTCGCCCACGCGGCCCATCGCCTGCGAGTCGGACGAGATCATCGAGAAGGCGCCCAGGTCGTGCAGGATGTCCTCGGCCGCGATGGTCTCCTTGCGGATGCGCGACTCGGCAAAGGCCACGTCCTCGGCGATGCCCGCGTCGAGGTGGTGGCAGACCATCAGCATGTCGAGATGCTCGTCGAGCGTGTTGACCGTGTACGGCCGCGTCGGGTTGGTCGACGACGGCAGCACGTTCGGTTCGCCGCACACGCGGATGATGTCCGGCGCGTGTCCGCCGCCCGCGCCCTCGGTGTGATACGTGTGGATCGTGCGGCCCTTGAACGCGGCGATCGACGCCTCGACGAAGCCGGCCTCGTTGAGCGTGTCGGTGTGGATCGCGACCTGCGTGTCGGTCGCGTCGGCCACGGTCAGGCAGTTGTCGATCGCGGCGGGCGTCGTGCCCCAGTCCTCGTGCAGCTTCAGGCCGATCGCGCCGGCCTCGATCTGCTCGTGCAGCGGGCCGGGCAGGCTCGCGTTGCCCTTGCCGAGGAAGCCGAGGTTCATCGGATAGGCCTCGGCCGACTGCAGCATGTTGGCCATGTGCCACGGACCGGGCGTCACGGTCGTGGCGAAGGTGCCGGTCGCGGGACCGGTGCCGCCGCCCAGCATCGTCGTCGTGCCCGACATCAGGGCCTCGTCGATCTGCTGCGGGCAGATGAAGTGGATGTGGCTGTCGACGCCACCCGGCGTCACGATCATGCCCTCGCCGGCGATGATCTCGGTGCCCGGCCCGATCACGATGTCGACGCCGGGCTGGATGTCGGGGTTGCCCGCCTTGCCGATCTTCGCGAAGCGGCCGTCCTTGATGGCGACGTCGGCCTTGACGATGCCCCAGTGGTCGACGATCAGCGCGTTGGTGATGACCGTGTCGGCGACGTCCTTCGACATGCGCTGGCTCTGGCCCATGCCGTCGCGGATCACCTTGCCGCCGCCGAACTTCACTTCCTCGCCGTAGATCGTGTGGTCGCGCTCGACCTCGATGACGAGCGCCGTGTCGGCCAGCCGGATGCGGTCGCCGGTGGTCGGGCCGTACATCTCGGCATAGGCCTGTCGCGTGATGCGCGTGCTCATCGTTCGATCTTCATAGCGGCCCCATGATCGCGCCGTTGAAGCCATAGACGACCCGGTCGCCGGCGAGCGCCACGAGCTGCACGGTGCGTTCCTGGCCCGGCTCGAAGCGCACCGCGGTGCCGGCCGCGACGTCGAGGCGGAAGCCGCGCGACGCCGCGCGGTCGAACGCGAGTGCGTCGTTGACCTCGAAGAAGTGGAAGTGCGAGCCGACCTGCACCGGGCGATCGCCGCGGTTCGCGACGACGACGGTGACGGTCTCGCGGCCGACGTTCAGTTCGATGTCGCCGGCGGCGGCCAGCAGTTCACCAGGGATCATGGGCGATCTCTTCAGACGACGGGATGGTGCACCGTCACGAGCTTCGTGCCGTCCGGGAAGGTCGCCTCGACCTGGATGTCCGGGATCATCTCGGGCACGCCGTCCATCACGTCGTCGCGCCCGAGCAGCGTCGTGCCGTAGTGCATCAGGTCGGCGACGCTGCGGCCGTCGCGCGCGCCTTCCATGATCGCGGCCGAGATGAAGGCGACCGCCTCCGGATAGTTGAGCTTCAGCCCGCGATCGCGGCGGCGCTCGGCCACCAGCGCGGCGGTGAACAGCAGCAGCTTGTCTTTCTCGCGCGGCGTCAGTTCCATGGGGCGTCCACGTGTCCGTTCAGGTCGACCAGATGCGCGGCATGGTAGCGCGTCGCCCGGTCATCGCGGGGCGCACGATCGTCCAGAGTTCGTGGAACAGCGTGCGCAGGCCTTCGGCCGAATCGGACAGGGCCCGGGCGACGACCAGTCCGTCGCGCACGACGGTGACCCCGGCGTCCGGTCGTGCCATCGCCGCGAGTCGGCAACGTTCGCGGTCCGCTTCGTCGAGCGTCGCGCCCCACGCCCAGAACAGGCCGGCGACATGGCGCCCGTTCCAGCCCACCGGCGAAGCGAGCAGGGCGTCGTCGCCGGATACCCGGGCCCGCTCGCGCCACACGGTGCGGCCGTCGCACGACAGGACCAGGTCCTGGCGCAGCGCGCCGCGTGTGAAGCGTTCGCCCGAGGCCCTGCGGCCCAGCGCGACGATGTCCCAGCCGATGCAGGTCGCGTCGCGTTCGCACGCGATCGCGGTGGACGTGGCGGCGTCGGCGCCGTCGAAGACGATGTTCTCCTGCGGCAGCCATTCGAGGCAGGCGCCGCGCGCGACCGACAGCGTCGCGTGCTGCGCGGCGCGCGCGCCGTCCGACCGGTACCACTTGGTCGCCCCGGGCGTGGTGACGAGCGCGTTGGCGTCGCTGCCCACGGCGATGTCGATCTCGAGGCGGTCGCCTCCGGCGATGCCGGCCGGCGGATGGACCACGAGCAGGTGGGCGACCGCCGGCCCTTCCGGATAGAGCGGCTTCTGCAGCCGCAGCGGTCCGCTGTGCCGCCGGTGGACGGCGACGCTGGCCTCGTCGCGCCTGGCGACCCCGACCTCGAGTCGGGCGTTCCAGTGCCGTGCGGTCACGCCGGTAGCCAGCAGGTCGATCGGGGAGCCGTCCATCGGTCGACCTTATACCGAAGATCGCGGGCGGACGGCGCCCTGCCTGCCTCAGGCGGCGGGGAAGCGCTCCACGGTCGCGCCGCGACGACGCAGCACCACTGCGCCGATGCCGAGCAGCATCGGCAGCGCGCTCGACGGTTCCGGCACGGCGCGGATGTCCGCGAAGGCGCCGTCGAAGCCGAACGTCGCCGCGCGAGCGTCGATCGTCACGTCGGACAGCCGCTCGCGGAAGGCCGCGTCGCCGGGGATGTCGAACCCGCGGCGGTCCGGTGCCGACGGGGACCACCGGCGAAACCGCATGAGATCATGGGCTGCCGACGACACGCCTATCGCGCTGCACGGCGCGAACAGGGTTGGCCGGCGCAGGGATAGTCGGTCGCACGATGGCGCCGGATCAAAACTTCCGTATCGTGGCGCCCTCCCCGCAGATCACCAGGCCTTCACCGCCATGAGCGAGACCGACACCGACACCGACACCGCCATCCCTGAATTCATCCACGAGCCACGCCTGTGGCACGACGACGGCTGGACCGCGCGGGTCATCAAGAACGACGACGACGAGGGCTGGGCGGTCGAGATGATCAAGGACGGCGAGCCCGAGCCGGCGTTGGTCGGGCCGTGGACGATGGGCCGCGACAAGAAGAACCCGAAGCCGCTCGACGGCGCGGCGTTCATCACGCTGGTCAAGACCGCGGCCGAAGTGCTGCGCCGGCACGAGCAGCAGGCCGAGGCGCAGCTCCACCGCAGCGTGACGGTCGACGGCCACGAGGGCCGCATCACCGTCCGCCTCGACATCGTGGCCGACGAGGACGATCCGTACGCGATGCTGTCGGCCGTCGATGCGCTCGGCGACGAACTGGCGCGCGTCAAGGTCGCTGCGGGCTACCAGCTCAACGTCCGGACGGCATCGGCCTGGGTCGACGGCGGTTTCCGGCGACCCGATTGACGGGCCTGCCGCCCGACCGGACGGCGGCGACTCAGGACGACTGCCGCCGGATGTCCCTCAGCATGAACAGGTACAGGCTCTCGACCTTGGCCCGGGCCCACGGAGTGCGCCGCAGGAACTTGAGGCTCGACTTGATCGACGGGTCGACCTGGAAGCAGCGGACCGGAATCCGTTCGCCGAGGCCCGGCCAGCCGTACTGCGCGACCAGCGCGGTGACGATGGCTTCGAGCGTCACACCGTGCAGCGGGTCGCGCGCGGCTTCGATGGGTGGCGTCGGTGCGGGCATGGCGCGATTGTCGCTCGTGTGGCCGGTGCGGACATGACGGCGCGCGTGCCGTCGACCGATCGCCGCGCGTGGCCGCCGATCGCGATCTTCGCCGTCGCGGTGCTCGGCATCGCGATGTTCTCGGTGATGGACGCGATCCTGAAGAGCCTGATCCTCGCCATCGGCGTCTACAACACGCTGCTGTGGCGCAACCTCGCCGGTACCGTGATCAGCGGCGCGATCTATCTGACGCGCCCCCGGCGGCCCTTCACGCGCGCCGCGCTGAAGGTGCACGTCCTGCGCGCCGCGGTGTCCACGGTGATGGCCGTCGCCTTCTTCTGGGGGCTCGCCCGCATCCCGATGGCGCAGGCGGTCGCGCTGACCTTCATCGCGCCGCTGCTGTCGTTATTCCTCTCGGCCGTGATGCTCGGCGAGCGCGTCCGGCGCACGACGGTGATCGCGTCGTCGGTGGCCTTCATCGGCGTGGCGGTGATCGTCGTCGGGCAATGGCGTGCCGAGCTCGGGCCCGAAGCGCTGCGCGGGACGATCGCGGTGCTGTGCTCGGCGCTGCTCTATGCGTTCAACATCGTGCTGATGCGTCGCCAGGCGCTGGTGGCGGAACCGGTCGAAGTCGCGTTCTCGCAGAGCGCGATCGTCGCGCTGCTGCTGGCGCTCGGCAGTCCCTTCCTGGCCACGCTGCCGGCGCTGCCGCATGCCGTGCCGCTGGTCCTCGCGGCGATCCTCGCGGTGCTGTCGCTGCTGCTGCTCGCGTGGGCCTATGCACGCAGCGACGCGAGCCACCTGTCGACCAGCGAGTACACGTCGTTCGTGTGGGCAGCCGTGCTGGGCTGGCTCTTCTTCGACGAGGCGGTGACGGCCACGACCCTGGCGGGCGCAGCGCTGATCGTGCTCGGATGCGTGCTCGCATCGCGCGACCGGCCGGCGGTCGCCGCGGAGATCGAGGCGCTGGGCTAGGACACTAGAAAGCGATCATCACGATCGTGCCGCTGACGATCAGCGCGCCACCGAGCGCGATCGGCCACGTCAGCGTCTCGCCGGCGACGACCACGCCGAGGACGATCGCGACGACCACGCTGAGCTTGTCGATCGGTGCGACCCGCGACACCGGACCGAGCTGCAGCGCGCGGTAGTAGCACAGCCACGACAGGCCCGTCGCGATGCCCGACAGCACGAGGAACAGCCAGGTCTTGGCCGAGATCGTGTCGAGTCGCTGCCACTCGGATCGAGACGCCACCAGCGCGGCCGTGACTGCGAAGATCACCACGACGCGGATCAGCGTGGCCATGTTCGAGTTGATGCCGGCGACCCCCAGCTTGCCGAGCAGCGCCGTCGGGCCCGCGAAGAAGGCCGATCCCAGCGCGAACAAAACCCAGCTCTTGGTGAGGTCCATGAAGCGTTCCTTGTGTGGATCGGGACGGTGGCCGCGGCTCAGTGCGCTTCGGCGGCGGGCCGCTGCCTGAAGATCAGGATGCACGCCACGATGAAGACGAGCAAGGCGATCGACGCCGCGTAGCGGCTCAGTGCGAGGCCGCCCGTGGCGACCGGCTTGTCGAGGTAGTCGCCAACGACGGCGCCGAGCGGTCGCGTCAGGATGAATGCCGTCCAGAACAGCACCGTGCGCGAGATCCGTGTCCAGCGCCACGCCACGACGACCAGCGCGAGCAGCGCACCGAACACGATCGCGCCGCCGGTGTAGCCCAGACCCGCGGAGTCGGCGGTCCAGTCGCCGAGCGCGGTGCCGAGCGTCTGCGAGAACAGGATCGTCACCCAGTAGAACAGCTCCGCTTTCGGCGAGCGCACGGTGGCGATGGAGACCGACCCCGTCGATCGGTACCAGACCAGCAGCGAGGTCATCAGCAGCGCGAACAACAGGGCGCTGCCGCCGGCGTAGCCGATGCCGAGCGAGCGGTCCGCGAAGTCCGCGAGGGTCGTCCCGACGGTGGTCGTCGCGATGATCGTCGCCCAGTAGAGGAAAGGATGGAACCGCGTGGCGCGGATCTGCGCGCTGACGACCATGGCGAACAGCACCGCGAAGATCAGCGTGCCGACGAGATAGCCGAGCTTCATCGACATCGACACGGCGTCGCCGCCGGTCTCGCCCAGCGTCGTCGCGGCGATCTTGATGACCCAGAAGACCAGCGTGACCTCGGGGACCTTGACCGCTTGCCGACCGATCATTGCGGCGCTCCGACGACGAGCAGCGTGAAGGTACCGGGACGCATCGTGCGCCGCGGACGCTGGCCGTCGGGCGACGGCGCCTCGTCGAACGTCGCCGAGACGAGATAGACCCGGTGGTTCTCGGCATGCAGCGCCATCGTCCGCGCACCGCGCTGCGTCGCGACCGTCTGGCGGACCGCGAACGATCCGGACGCGTCCTCGCCGACGATCGTCAGCGTGCCGTCCGACTGCGAGCTGAAGACGAGGCGGGTCGCGGGATCGAACGCGGCCGCATCCACGCCCTGGCCGATCGGCAGCTTCGCCACGATCCGCCCGTCGGTCGCGTCGACGACCACCATCGTCGCGTTGTGGCAGCCGACGAACAGACGTTGCGACGCCACGTCGATCGCGAGGCCGGTCGGCTCGTCGCAACCGGGCAGCGGCCAGGTCGCGACGACGTTTCCCGTCCGCGCGTCGATCGACGAGACCTCGTTGGTGTTCTCGATCGCGACGAAGACCCGGCCCCGGCCGTCGACGGCCGCCGACTCGGGCTTGCCGCGCAGCGCGACCGTGGCCACGACGCGGTCGCTGGTCGCGTCGACGAGGGTCGCGTCGTGGCTGCGTCCGTTGAACGCGACCACGCGACGTGAAGACGGTTCGTAGACGATCGCGTCCGGATTCTCGCCGGCGGGCGTGTCGATCTTCGCGAGGACCTTCAGGCTGGCGAGGTCGAAGACCGTCAGCGAATGGTCGCGGCCATTGCTGGTGTAGCCCTTGCCGAGATCGGTCGCGAGTGCGACGCCGTGGACGCCCGGGGTGCCGGCGATCTCGCCGCGCGGGCTCCCGTCGCCGACGTCGACCACCTGCACGCGATCGCCGCGTGCGATGAACAGCCGGTTCGACGGCGCGTCGACGACGAGGTAGTCCCACCCGCCGTCGCCGGGGAGCGGGAAGCGGTGGAGGACGGCGAAGTCCGCCGCCGTCGCGTCACAGGACAGGGCGACCAGCGACATCGCCAGCAGGAAGGCGATTCGCCTCGGGGACCAGGGCATGCGTACTCCATCGGGAACGGGTCGTGCGGAAGTCGCGACTTCGCGGCGGCCGGGCGCCGGGCCGACGGTATCGCGGCGGTGTCGATACTATGTCGGCCGAACCTGACTACAACCTGAAAGGGCGCGATGCGCATCCTGGTCGTCGAAGACGATGTCACGCTGCGAACAGGCCTGATCCAGGCGCTCGACGCCGCGGGCTACGACACCGTCGCCGCCGCCGACGGCGCCCACGCCGACACGCTGCTGGCCACCGAGTCCTTCGACCTGCTCGTCCTCGATCTCGGCCTGCCGCAGATGGACGGCCTCGACGTGCTGGCGCGGCAGCGGGCCCGCAGCGACACGATCAATCACGGGCTGCCCGTGCTCATCCTCTCGGCGCGCAGCAGCACCGAGGCCCGCGTGCGCGGCCTCGACGGCGGCGCTGACGACTACCTCGCGAAGCCCTTCGACCTGCCCGAGTTCGCGGCGCGCGTGCGGGCCCTCTTGCGTCGCGGGCGTCCCGACCTGTTCAGGCTCGGTGCGCTGCAGTGGCAGTGGGACACCCGCCAGGGCCGGCTCGGCGAGCGGACGCTGTCGCTGTCGCACCACGAGACGGTGCTCGTCGAATGCCTGCTGCGCAAGGCGGGCCGCATCGTCTCGAAGACCGCGCTGGCGAACCTGATCGGGCACGAGGGCGTCGCAGTCGACAACAAGGTCGAGGTCTACATGCACCGCCTGCGCAAGAAACTCGGCGAGGCCGACATCGAGATCCAGAACGTGCGCGGCCTCGGTTACCTGATCCGGGCCGTGGAGCCGGTGCGTCCGTGAGTGCGTCGCCCAATCGCTCGCTGAAGGTCGCGCTGACCCGCCGCCTGGTGCTGGGTCTGCTGCTGCTGGGCGTCATCGGCGCCGCAGTCGCCTACGCCTTCGCGTCGCGTTTCGCCGATCGCGCGTTCGACCGCTCGCTGTTCGACGACGTCAGGGTGCTCGCCAACCAGGTCCGCTGGGTCGAGGGCAGCACGCGCGTCACGCTGTCGCCGGACGCGCTGATCTGGCTGCTGGCCGACGAAGGCGACGACGTCATCTTCCGCGTCACCGACCTCGCCAACCAGCGTCGCTTGACCAGCAACGGCGATCTCGGCGACCTGCCCGACCTGCAGATCCGCCCCGGCGAGCCGTACTTCCGTTCGATCACCCTCGGTTCCGAGCACCTGCGCGTGGCGTACGTGCTGCGGCCGGTCGGTCCCGGCAACGCATCGGCCCTCGTCGAGATCGGCGAGACGACCCGCAAGCGCGAGGGGATCGCCCGCAGCATCCTGATCGGCACGATCTCGATGATGTCGGCGTTCATCCTCGGGGCCGTCGTGCTGGTCTGGACCGGCATCGGCACCGCGCTGGTCCCGCTGCGCGAACTCGAGGCCGATGCCGCGCGCCGCTCGATCGGCAACCTGCAGCCGCTGGAGACCCGCAGCGCGCCGGCCGAGGTGCTCACGCTGATCGAGACGTTCAATCACATGATGGGCCGCGTGGTGCAGGCGATCGAGGTGCAGCGCCACTTCCTCGCCAACGCGGCCCATCAGCTCAAGACCCCGATGGCCGGCCTGCGGCTGCAGGCGCAGCTCGCGCTGACGGCCCGCACCATCGAGGACGCGCGCGAGAACATGCAGTCGGTCGAACGACGGGCCGCGCACAGCGCGCACCTGATCGACCAGCTGCTGTCGCTGTCGCTGGCCGAAGCCGGTGAACCGGGCCTGCCCAGCATCCGCTGCGACCTGGCCGACGTGGCCCAGCAAGTCATCGAACGCATGCTGCCCGAGGCGCGCGAACGTCGCGTCGACCTCGGCTTCGAGCAGGCGGGCGGCGCGATGACGGTGCTGGCCAATCCGGTCCTGATCGGCGAACTGATGACCAACCTGGTCGACAACGCGCTGCGCTACGGGCGCCATGCCGGACGCGTCACCGTGCGGCTCGAGCATGTCGGCGACCAGGTGATGCTCAAGGTGATCGACGACGGTCCGGGCTTTCCCGAGGCCACGCGCGAACTCGTGTTCCGGCGTTTCTGGCGCTCGGATTCGTCGACCAGCGACGGCGCCGGGCTCGGCCTCGCGATCGTCCGCGAGATCGCAGAGCGCTACCGTGCGGCGGTCTCGATCGTCTCGCGGCCGGAAGCCGACGGCACGCGCATCGAAGTCGCCTTCGCCGCGGCCTGAGAGCCGTCCCGGCGGGTCGCGTGCGCGACTCGTTCAGCTTTCTTTAAGCTTCGACCCCTAACGTCGTGACCATGCAAGTCCGGTCGCGTCCATGTTCCTCGCCCTGATCCCGCTGCTGTGCATCGGCATCGCGATCATCGGATGCCTCTACACCGTCTGTGCCCTGCTCGCGGTGCGCGCGTTCCGGGTGCGGTTCGCCGCGGCGGACTCCGGGAGCGCCGTGGGCGTCACGGTCCTCAAGCCCCTGCACGGGGCCGAGGCCGGCTTGTACGAGAACCTCCTGTCGTTCGTCGACCAGGACCATGCGGGTGCGATGCAGATCGTCTTCGGCGTGTCCGATGCCGGCGATGCGGCGCGGCCGGTCGTGGAGCGCCTGATGCGCGATTTCCCCGACCGTGACATCGAACTGGTCGTCGGCGTCCGCCACGTCGACGGCAACGCGAAGGTCGGCAACCTCGCGACCATGAGCGCCGCGATCCGGCACGAGGTGGTGATCCTCAGCGATAGCGACATCCGCGTCACGCGGCAGTACGTGCGCGAACTGTGCGACGCGCTGGCGCAGCCCGGGGTCGGCCTCGTGACCTGCCTGTATCGCGGCGGAGCCGGTCGCGGCTTCTGGTCGTCGCTGTCGACGATGGCGATCGACTTCCATTTCTTTCCCGCGGTCCTGCTGGGCCTGCAGATCGGCAAGGCGCGGCCGTGCATGGGGGCCACGATGGCGTTCACGCGGCGCACGCTGGACGCGATCGGCGGCTTTCGCGCGTTCGCGGGCCACCTGGCCGACGACTACGCGATCGGCGAGGCGGTCCGTGCGTCGGGCCAGCGCGTGGTCGTCGCCCCGCATCTCGTCGAACACCGCTGCAACGAAGGCTCGGGCAGCGAGCTGTTCCTGCACGAACTGCGCTGGGCGCGCACGATCCGCAGCATCGACCCGCTCGGCTTCGCGGGTTCGGTCGTCAGCTATCCGCTGCCGTTCGCACTCGCCGCCGTGGGGTCGGGCACCTTCGAGACCGCTGCCATGGTTGCGTTGCTCGCGAGCGTTCTCTGTCGCGGCCTGTTGCAACGCGAGGTCGAGCAGGCGATGGGACAGGCCACGCTGCGCTGGCTGCTCGGTCCGTTGCGCGACCTCCTGTCGTTCGTCGTGTTCTGCGCGAGCTTCGTCACCGACGTCGTGGTCTGGCGCGGTCGTCGCTATCGCGTGCGCGCCGACGGCACCATGGAAGAACTGAAAGGATTGACGTCATGATGCGAACCTTGTTCCTGCAGGCCCCGTCGTTCGACGGTTTCGACGGTGGCGCGGGCTCGCGCTATCAGGCCAAGCGCGAGATCAAGTCGTTCTGGTACCCGACGTGGCTCGCGCAGCCGGCCGCGCTGGTCAGCGGTAGTCGACTGATCGACGCCCCGGCGCACGGCACGACGCTCGCCGAGGTGATCACCGCGGCGGCGAACTACGAACTGGTCGTGCTGCACACGTCGACGCCGTCGTTCGCGTCCGACGTCAGGACCGTCGAGGCCCTCAAGAAGGTGCACCCCCATCTGAAGATCGGCATGATCGGCGCCAAGGTCGCGGTCGATGCCGACGGCAGCCTGAAGGCGTCGCCGCTGATCGATTTCGTCGCGCGCAACGAGTTCGACTTCACGGTCAAGGAAGTGGCCGAGGGCCGCCCGATGGGCGGCATCGAAGGCCTGTCGTACCGCGACGCCGACGGACGCATCGTGCACAACGTCGACCGTCCAGTGCTCGAGGACATGGACGCGCTGCCGTTCGTGACGCCGGTCTACCAGCGCGACCTGAAGATCGAGAACTACTTCATCGGCTACCTGCAGCATCCCTATCTCTCGCTCTACACCGGGCGCGGATGCAAGTCGCGCTGCACGTTCTGCCTGTGGCCGCAGACGGTGGGTGGCCATCGCTATCGCACGCGCAGCGTGGCGCACGTCATCGACGAGATCCGCTGGGCGCAGAAGGCCTTCCCGCAGGTCAAGGAATTCTTCTTCGACGACGACACCTTCACCGACGACCTGCCGCGCGCCGAGGCGATCGCGAAGGAGCTCGGCAAGCTGGGCGTGACCTGGTCGTGCAACGCGAAGGCCAACGTCCCGCGCGCGACGCTCGAGGTGCTGCGCGCCAACGGGCTGCGGCTGCTGCTGGTCGGCTACGAGACCGGCAACCAGCAGATCCTCATCAACATCAAGAAGGGCATGCGGGTCGAGGTCGCGCGGAAGTTCACCAAGGACTGCCACGAGCTCGGCATCAAGATCCACGGGACCTTCATCATGGGCCTGCCCGGCGAGACCCGCGAGACGATCGAGGAGACCATCCGCTTCGCGACGGAGATCAATCCGCACACCATCCAGGTGTCGCTCGCGGCGCCGTACCCGGGCACCTTCCTGCATCGCCAGGCGATCGAGAACGGCTGGCTGAAGGAGGGCGACGACCAGCTCGTCAACCGCAAGGGCGTGCAGATCGTGCCGCTCGAGTACGCGCACCTCAACCACACCGAGATCTTCGATTCGGTCGAGGCGTTCTATCGTCGCTTCTATTTCCGGCGCATCAAGATCGTGTCGATCGTCGCCGAGATGCTGCGCAGTCCCGAGATGATGAAGCGGCGCCTGCGCGAAGGCGTCGAGTTCTTCCGCTTCCTGCGCGAACGGCGCGAGGTCGCGCATTAGCACCGCGCGCGCGTCGCTGATCGTCACGGCGGACGACTTCGGCCTCGCCACCGAGGTCAACGAGGCCGTGGAGGTCGCGCACCGCGAAGGCATCCTCACGGCCGCCAGCCTGATGGTGGGCGCGCCGGCGGCGGCCGACGCTGTGGTTCGCGCCCGTCGCATGCCGACGCTGCGGGTGGGACTGCATCTGGTGCTGGTCGAAGGACACCCGGTGCTCCCGGCCTCCGAAGTGCCGGACCTGGTCGACGCGCGAGGGATGTTCCGCGAGGACCTGGGTCGGATGGGCGTGGAGATCTTCCTGCGGCCGGCGGTCCGACGCCAGGTGGCCGCCGAGATCGCGGCGCAGTTCGCGGCCTTCGCGGCGACCGGCCTCGTGCTCGATCACGTCAACGCGCACAAGCACTACCACCTGCATCCGACCGTCGCGCGGCTGATCGTCGAGACCGGCCGCCGTCACGGGCTGCGTTCGGTCCGGGTTCCCGACGAACCCGCGGCCCTGGTCCGTCGCATCGATCCGTCGCTGCCGTCGCAGGCGCCGCTGTGGCCGTACACCGCGCTGTTGCGACGCCGTCTGCGCCGCGCGGCGCTGGTGACGTCCGACCGCGTGTTCGGACTCGCGTGGTCCGGCGCGATGACCGCGACCCGCGTGTCGATGCTTCTCGGCCAGCTGCCGTCCGGCGTCAGCGAGCTCTACGTGCATCTCGCGACGAGCGATCGCTTCACCGGTTCGGCACCCGGCTATCGCTACGTCGACGAACTGGATGCGCTGACCGCGCCGGCCACGCGCGACGCGCTGCAGGCGTCGCGCGCGGCGCTGATCGCGTTCTCGGACCTGCCGGCGCCGTGAAGCACGCCGGACGCTGGATCGCCGCACTCGGGCTGATGCTCGCCGCAGCGCTGTTCGTGTCCGAAGGCGTCGCGCCGGTCGCGGTCCTGCTGTCGTCCGCCGGTGCCGGCCTGCTGGCCGCCGCCGCCGTTCACGTCGTGCCGATGCTCTTCAACGCGCGCGCCTGGCAACGCGTGCTGCCGTCGACCGGCGCCGCATCGTGGCCCGCGGTCGCCGTCGCGGTCTGGATCCGCGAGTCGGTGAACGGCCTGTTGCCGGTGGCCCGCATCGGGGGCGAGATCGCGAGCTATCGATGGCTCGTGCGACGCGGCGTGCCGCCCTCGACCGTCGCGGCCAGCCTCGTCGTCGACATGGCCGTCGCGCTCGCGAGCCAGGCGGTGTTCTGCCTGCTGGGCGTCCTGCTGCTCGCACGCCTGCGAGTCGCTTCGCCGCTGCTGCTGCAGCTCGCAATCGGCGCGGGCGTGCTGGTCCTTCCGGTGATCGCTTTCGCGATGCTGCAGAAGACGCGACGGATCGAACGGCTCCTCGCCCGCATCGAATCGGCGCTGGCGAATCGCTGGGCGGGGGTGATCGAGCGCTCCGAACGCGTCGACCGCGCGGTGCGGGACCTGTGCGGCGACCGCCGTCGACTCGCGGCCTGCTTCGGATGGCAGGTCGCCGGATGGATGGCCGGCGCCGGCGAGATCTGGCTCGCGCTCCACTACCTCGGCCACGACGCGACGCTGGAGCAGGCGTTGCTGATCGAGGCCGTGATCCAGATGATCAGCAGCGTCGCGTTCGTCGTGCCGGGTGCGCTGGGACTGCAGGAGGCAGGCTTCCTCGCGATCGGCGCCGCGCTCGGCATCGACGGTCCTACGGCCCTGGCGTTGTCGGTGGCGCGACGCGTGCGCGACATCGCGATCTTCTTCCCCGGCCTGCTGGCCTGGCAGTGGGCGGAAGCGACGAAGTCCGTCTGGATTCGTCGCTAAGGGCGATCGACCGGTTCGCGTCGTGCTCCGCATCGCCGCGCGATCGAGACTCTTGCCAAGCGGGTCGCCCGGTCCCAAGATGCCCGCTGAACTTCGCATCCCGCGACGAAGACCGAAGGAGACCCCATGCAGAGCCGTTCCAGCCGCCTCGCCGCGGCAGCCGCACTCGTCGCGCTTGCCACCGTGCAATCCCCGGCCTTCGCCGCCGACCCGATCCGGATCGGCGTCATCTCGGAAGCCCAGGCGGTCGCCGGTTCGTCGATCGCGCCGGCCGCCCAGCTCGCCGCCGACGAGATCAACGCGAAGGGCGGTGTCGACGGACGCAAGATCGAGATCGTCGTCTACGACGACCACTCGTCGTCGGCCGAGGCGGTGCGCGCCTTCCAGCGCGCGGTCAGCGAGGACAAGGTCCATGCCGTCATCGCGAGCTACATCTCCGAGGTCGTGCTGGCGCTTGAACCGTGGGCCGCGCGCCTGAAGACCGTGATGATCACGCCGGGCGCGGCGTCGGACGTCATCACGGCCAACATCGCGAAGGACTACGAGCAGAACAAGTACACCTTCCACGGCTACCTCACGTCGACCGCGCTCGCGGGGCTGGTCTGCGACGCCGCGAAGGACCTGCTGGTCGAGCCGCACAAGATGAAGACCGCAGTCATCATGAGCGAGGACGCCGCCTGGACGAAGCCGCTCGACGAAGGCTACGAGGCGTGCCTGCCGAAGGTCGGGCTGAAGGTCCTCGACCACGTGCGCTTCTCGCCGGACACCACCGACTTCACGCCGATCTTCAACAAGATCGAGGCTCTCAAGCCCGACGTGATGATCACCGGCATCTCGCACGTCGGCACGCAACCCACCGTGCAGTGGAAGAGTCAGCAGGTGCCGATCCCGATGTTCGGCATCTCGTCGCAGGCGACCAACTCCAACTTCTGGAAGGACACCAACGGCTCGACCGACGGCATCCTGTTCAACGCCGTCTCGGGCCCCGGCGTGGCGGTCACGCCGCGCACGCTGCCGTTCGTCGACGCCTACCAGAAGAAGTACGGCAACCTGCCCGCCTACAGCGGCTACACCGCCTACGACGAGGTCTACATGATCGCGGAGGCGGTGCGTCGCGGCGGCTCGACCGATGGCGAGAAGCTGGTGGCGGCACTGGAGAAGACCGACTACGTCGGCACGATCGGCCGCATCGCGTTCCTGCCGAAGGGCGACCCGCACGTGCACGGGCTGCGCACCGGGCCGGGCTACATCACCGGCCTGATGCTGCAGTGGCAGGACGGCAAGCAGCTCAACCTGTGGCCGAAGGCGCTGGCCAACGGCAAGCTCAAGTTCCCCGCGTTCATCAAGATGGCCGCTCCGTAGCCGCGTGACGGTGGCACGAGCAGGCGACCCGCGGCACGGGTCGTCGCCCTGGTCTCGACCGCTCCTTTCGTGAGCGGCTCCGTCGCGTCGGGCCCTTCGCTAGCGCAGCGGGTCGTGCCGCGCCTTCGCCCGACCTTCCACGCTCCAGGCCTCCCGACATGCTCTTCTGGCAGATCCTGATCGACGGCTTCGCGATCAGCGCGCTGTACGCGCTGGGCGCGACCGGCTTCACGCTGATCTTCGGCGTCTCCGGCGTCCTCAACCTCTCGCACGGCGCGATCATGGTCGTCTCGGCCGTGGCCGCGTGGGCCGCTGCCGGTCGCCTCAACGTCAGCCACTACGTCGCGGCGCTGATCGGCATCGGAGTCGGCATGATCGTGGCCTTCGCCACCTACTTCGTCGCGGTGCGGCCGATCCAGCGCTCGCGCCGGATCGCCGAGTCCGAGAAGGAGATCTTCATCCTCACCGCCACGCTGCTGTGGGGAATCATCATCCAGGAAGCGGTCGCCTACCTCTTCACCAACAACGCCAAGACGGTGCTGCCGATCGTCGAGGGCGTCGTCACGGTCCTCGGCGTGCGCACGCCGGCGAACGAATATTTTACCGCGGTCGTGTGCTGGGTCGTGATCGGACTGCTGTGGCTCGCGGTCAATCGCACGCGACGCGGCAAGGCGGTGCTGGCCGCGTCGATGAACCCGCGCGGCGTCACGCTGGTGGGCATCGAGCTGTCGCACATCCACCTGACCGTGTGGGCCATCTACGGCCTGCTGGCCGGCATCGCCGGCGTGCTGCTCGGCATGTTCCTGGGCGTGAGCTCGTACAGCGTCGGGCCGCTCACGGCCAGTGCGTTCTCGATCGTGGTGCTCGGCGGCCTCGGGAGCGTGTCCGGCTCGCTGACGGCGGCGTACGTCGTCGGCTATCTCGAGACGATGACCGCCTACCTGGTCTCGCCGGCCTATCGCACGGTGCCCGCGCTGCTGCTGCTGATCGTCGTGATGTACGTGCGGCCGCAGGGTCTCTTCGCGCGGAGATAGCGATGCGGTCGCTCCTGACGTCACGCTTGTTCCTTCTGACCGTCGTCGTGCTGGTCGTCGGCGCCTGCCTGCCGCTGTTCGCGTCGGGCTACGTGCTCGGGCTGCTGACGGTGGCGTTCTACACCGCGGTGTTCGCGATGTCGTGGGACCTGCTGTTCGGCTTCGCGGGCGAGGTGAACTTCGGTCCGACCTTCCTGATCGGCATCGGCGCGTACACGGCCGGCATCCTCGACGCGCGCCTGTCGCCCGGCATCTCGATCTGGCTGTGCGTGCTGGCCGGCGCCACGGCTGCGGTGGTCGGCGGCGTGATCCTCGCGCTGCCGGCGCTCAGGTTGCGCGGTCCGTACTTCGGCCTGACCACGCTGGTGGCGGTGCTGATGCTCGAGAACTTCATCGTCGTCTTCGCCGACCTCACGGGCGGCGAGATCGGCCTGCCGGTGCCGGACATCATGTCGATCAGCGCAGGCGTCAACTACTGGATCGCGTTCGGCTTCATGACCATCAGCGGCCTGGTGCTGTGGGGCCTGGCACGCTCGCCGATCGGGTTGATCCTGCAGGCCAGCGGGCAGGACGCCGTGCAGGCGGGCTCGCTCGGCTTCAACGTGGCCAAGCACAAGCTCGCCGCGTTCGTCGTCAGCGCGTTCTTCTCGGGCTTCGCGGGGGCGCTGATGGTGTTCTACATCGGCACCGTCTCGGTCGGCACGTTCGTCGATCTGTCGGTCGGCGTGCAGATCATCGTCGCGGCGGTCCTCGGCGGCCGCCGCACCGTCATCGGCGCGGCGATCGGCGCGATCTTCCTGATCGGGGCGGGCGAGGTGCTTCGGCCGCTCGGCGAGATGGCCACGCTGATCGTCTCCGTCGTCGCGCTCGGCGTCATCCTGTTCTTCCCCGACGGGTTCCTCGGCATCCTGCGCGGACGCCAGCGTGGCTGACGCAGCGATGGACACCCCGATGCTGCAGGTCAAGAACCTCACGAAGCGCTACGGCGGCCTGGTGGCGGTGAAGAACCTGAGCTTCACGATCCGCGCGGGCGAGATCCTCGGCCTGATCGGTCCCAACGGGTCCGGCAAGTCGACCGCGATGAAGAACATCATGGGTGTCGAGCAGCGCAGCGAAGGATCGATCCTCCTGGACGGGCAGGAGATCGGCGGACTGCCGTCGCACCGGGTCGCCCGACTCGGCGTCGGCCTCGTGTTCCAGCACTCGCGGCCGCTGCACCGCCAGACGGTGTTGGAGAACATCAAGGTCGCGCTGCTGCCCGACAAGCTGACGCAGCTTTTCGCCGGCGCGCATGTCGACTCCCAGGCGCGCGCGATCGCCGAGCGTGTCGGGCTCGATCGCGTCATCGACCGCAAGCCGCCCACGCTGCCGTTCGCCGACCTGCGGCGGCTGGAACTGGCGAAGGCGATCGCACGGCACCCGAAGCTGCTCCTGGTCGACGAGCCGTTCGCGGGCCTGACCGCGTCCGAGGTGGCTGCTTTCTCTGACCTGATCCGCGAGTTCCGCGCCGACGGGCGCGCCGTGCTGCTGGTCGACCACAACGTCAAGGGCGTGTCGGCGCTGGTGGATCGGGTGCTCGCGATGTACCTCGGCGAACGTATCGCCGAAGGCGCCGCGGCGGACGTGATGGCCGACGAGAAGGTGCGACGGGTCTATCTCGGCGGCGCGCTGGCCCGCGTCGAGCGGCCCGCGGCCGACTTCGGCGACCGCAAGCCGTTGCTGCAGGTCGAAGGGCTCGGCGTGCTGTACGGCAAGGCGCTCGCGCTGCAGGACGTGTCGCTGCACGTGCACGAGGGCGAGTTCGTCTCGGTGGTCGGCCTGAACGGCGCCGGCAAGACGACGCTGTTCAACGCCATCTCGAACCTGGTGCCGTATTCGGGCGCGGTGAAGTGGGGCGGCGAGCCGCTGCGCGCGACCAGCCCGGCCGCGATCGCCCGCGGCGGCATCGTGCATTGTCCCGAGACGCGCGAGCTGTTCGGCGACATGACCGTGCGCGAGAACCTCGACCTCGGTGGGCACGGACTCGCGGACACCGAGCGCGGCGAGCGCACGGAGTGGCTGTTCGATCTCTTCCCGATCCTGCGCGACCGCCAGGCGCAGGTGGCGCGCACGCTGAGCGGCGGCGAGCAGCAGATGCTCGCGATCGCGCGGTCGCTGATGATGAAGCCGAAGCTGCTGATCCTCGACGAGCCGACGCTCGGCCTCGCGCCGGTGATCCTCGAGACGCTGTCGAAGGCGCTGGAGCGGCTGCGCACCACGACGTCGATCAGTGTGCTGCTCGGCGAGCAGAACGTGACCTTCGCGATCCCGCATGCGGACCGGGTCTACGTGCTCGACCACGCGCACATCGTGTGGGAGGGGCCGCCGGACCGCTTCGAGGAAGACGCGGCCGCCACCTATCTGTGAGGGATCGGTCGCGGGCTGGCGCGACGCCGGTCCACATCGTGCGACCACGCAACCGGCGAGCGGGTCGTCAGCTTTCGCGACTCGCGCTGCGCGGGTTCCGCGGCTGGCCCGCGCGCGCGGGATCCCTGAACCGGTCGACGAAGCGCCGGTCGATCCGGTCCTTCCAGCGCCACACCCACGTTCCCGAGAACGCGATCGGTCCCCACGAGGCGATGGCTTGCCGGTCGGCCGTCGACAGCAGCACGAGGTGCCGGCGCTGCGGCCGGTAGGCCCGCGGGTGCCCGTCGCCGAACGCGGCGCGCAGATTGCGGATCAGGGCCGGGCCCATGCGCACGGCGTAGACCCCCGCCTTCGGCAGCGGATCGGTCCACGCCGCGCAGTCGCCGCAGGCGAACACCTCGGAATGCGAGGTCGACCGCAGGAAACGGTCGATGCGGAAGTAGCCGTCCGCATCGGTCGCCAGGCCGCAGGCCGCCTGCCACGCATGCGGACGCGCGCCGGTGGCCCAGAGGATCACGTCGGCACGGGCGGCCGCTGCGGGGGAAGTCGCGTCGTAGTCCTGGCCGGTGCGCAGCGCGATGCCGCGCCCGGCCAGCACGTGCGCGGCGCGCCGGGACGCGCCGCGCGCGAGTCCCGGGAGCAGGCGATCGCTGCGGGTGACCAGGACCGCGGCGACCGGCCGGTGGTCGGCGACACGCCGATGCAGCGCGAGCAGCGCCTCGAACCCGGCCGCACCTCCGCCGACGCCGACGACGGACAGCGGCTCGCCGCCGGCGTCGGCCCGCTCCGCGAGCAGGGTGTCCCAGCGGGCACGGAGCCTGGACAGAGGACGCAGCGGGAGCACGGTCGCACCGGCGATCGCCGGCGGATCCAGGGTGGAGCCGACGTCCAGCGACAGCACGTCGTAGTCGAGGAATCCGCCGTCGCGCAGTGCGATGCGCCGCGATCCCGGGTCCATCCCGACCATCTCGTCCTCGACGAAGATCACCTGGGCCCGGGCGCAGAGCGACGCGACGTCGATGCAGATCTCGTCGTAGTCGTAGAGCCCGGCGAGCCATCCCGGCACCATGCCCGAATAGGGCGAGCGGGCTTCCGCGGAGACGACCCACAGGTCGACGTCGGGCATCGGCCGATGGATCCAGTCCGCGATCACCTGGACGTGCGCGTGACCGCCGCCGACCAGCACCAGCCGTCTCCGTCGCGCGGCCGCGCGGCTCACCGGTAGGCCTTCGCGAGCGCGTCCGGCGACGCGCCGAGCCAGTAGCGCAGGCGCAGCGTCCACATCAGCGCGATGGTGCGCAGCACGCCGTCGCGCTCCCAGCGGCGGCCCGACGTCACGACCCGTTCGCGCAGGCATGCCGGCCGTTCGATCGCGCGCAGCCGGCGCGACAGTTCGATGTCCTCCATCAGGGCCTGTGCGGGGAAGCCGCCGACGCGTTCGAACACGGCGCGGCGCACGAAGATCGCCTGGTCGCCGGTCGCGATGCCCGACCAGCGCGAGCGGGCGTTCATCATCGCGCCCACGGTGCGCAGCAGGCGCGAGCGGCCGTCGATGGTCACGTCGAACCGTCCCCAGGACCGCGTCGCGGTCGCGCGGAGCACGCGCTCGACCGCGTGGTCGGGCAGCGTGGAGTCGGCGTGCAGGAACAGCAGGACCTCGCCGACGGCCAGCGCCGCACCGGCGTTCATCTGCGATGCCCGACCCGGCGCGGCCGACAGGACCCGATCCGCGCACCGGGCGAGGATCGGCGTGCCGTCGCTGCTGCCGCCGTCGACGACGATGACTTCGACGCCCTGGTCATGCCACGACCCCAGTCGCGCCAGCGCCGCCTCGATGCGGTCGGCCTCGTTCAGGACCGGCACGACGATCGACAGGGCGACGCTCATCGCCGGACCTCGTCCGGGCGCGGCGGCATCCCGTTCACGAGCGCCTCCAGCGGTGGTAGGCCGCGGCGATCGCGAGCAGCCGTTCGGGTCGGTGCGCATTGCGCCACGCACCGGCCACCGACTTGTTGATCTCCGAGAACGTGGGATAGACGTGGATGGTCCCGAGGATCTTGTTCAGGCCGAGGCCGTGCTTCATCGCGAGCACGTATTCGGCCAGCATCTCCGAGGCATGCTCGCCGACGATCACGACGCCGAGGATGCGGTCCTTGCCCGGCACTGTCAGGACCTTGATGCTGCCGCCGGTCGTGCCGTCGGCGATCGCGCGATCCGAGTCGTCGAACGCGAAGCGCGTGACTTCGTAGGCGACGTCGCGCTCCCGGGCTTCCGCTTCCGACAGGCCGACGCGCGCGACCTCCGGCTGCGTGAACGTGGCCCAGGGAATCACCGTGTCGTCGACCGCGAAACGCCTGAACGCGCCGAACAGCGCGTTGACCGTCGCGTACCACGCCTGGTGCGAGGCGGTGTGCGTGAACTGCCACGGCCCGGCGACGTCGCCCACCACGTAGATGCCGGGCAGGCGGGTCTGCAGGAAGGCATCGTGCTCGATGGTCCTGTCGGGCGACAGCGGGATGCCCAGGGCTTCGAGTCCGAAACCGGCGGTGCGCGGTTCGCGGCCGATGGCGACCAGCAGCACGTCGAAGGGGATGGACTGCTCGGGACCGTCGTCGCCCGCCCGCACGACGATGCGCCGGTCCTCGCCGCTGCGCACGCAGCGCAGCGCGCGATGGCCGAGCAGCACCGCGACGCCGTCGGCCCGCAACGCCGTCGCCACCGCGGCGGACACCTCGCTGTCCTCGCGCGACAGCAGCGCGTCGCCCTGTTCGACCTGCGTGACCTGCGAGCCGAGCTGCGCGAAGCACTGCGCGAGCTCGCAGCCGATCGGTCCGCCGCCCAGCACCACGAGGCGGCGCGGCAATTCGGTCAGTGCCCAGACGGTTTCCGACGTGACGTAACCGACCTCGTCGAGGCCGGGCAGGTCGGGCACGGCCGGCCGCGAGCCGGTGGCCACGATGAGGCTGCGCGCGGTCAGCGAACGCGTAACCCCGCCGCGGTCGATCTCCACCTCCCAAGGAGAGACGATGCGCGCGTACCCCTGGACGACATCGACGCCGAGCGCGCGGTAGCGCTCGACCGAGTCGTGCGGGGCGATGGCGGCGATGGTGTCGCGGACGCGCGCCATCGCCGCGGCGAAGTCGACCGAGGCGTCGGCGTCGTCCAAACCGTAGCGGCGGCCCTGCCGTCGATCGGCTGCGAGTCGTGCGGTGCGGATCAGCGTCTTCGACGGCACGCAGCCGGTGTTGAGGCAGTCGCCGCCCATGGCGTGCGCTTCGACCAGCGTGACCTCCGCCGCGACCGCTGCCGCGATGTAGGCCGACACGAGGCCGCCGGAACCCGCGCCGATCACGATCAGGTTGCGATCGAAGCGGGCCGGCCGGGTCCAGCCGCGCAGCAGCCGGTGCGACTGCCAGCGCTGCACGACCCAGCGGGCGAGCAGCGGGAAGACGCCGAGCAGGACCAGGCTGCCGAGCAGCGGCGGCGACAGCACGTCGGACAGTCGTCCGATCGCCGCGAGCTGGGTCCCCGCGTTCACGTAGATCGCCGTGGCCGGCAGCATGCCGAGCTGGCTGACCCAGTAGAAGCGGCGCGCCGGGATCGGCGTGATGCCCATCAGCAGGTTGACGACGAAGAACGGGAACACGGGGATGAGCCGCAGGCTGAGCAGGTAGAAGGCGCCATCGCGCGCCATGCCCGCGTTGATCGCCGCGAGCCGCTTGCCGTAGCGCGACTGGATCGCATTACGCAACAGGTAGCGCGATACGAGGAACGCGAGCGTGGCGCCGATGCTCGCGGCGAACGAGACGGCGACGAGACCCGTCGCGAAGCCGAAGATCGTGCCGGCGGCGAGCGACAGCACGGCCGCGCCCGGGATCGACAGGCCGGTGACGAGCACGTAGAGCACGAAGAACGCACCGAGCGTCGCGAGCGGATGCGCCTGGCGCAACGCCAGCAGATCGTCGCGGCTCTGCTTGAGGAACGCCAGGTTCAGCTTGCTGCCGAGGTCGTAGTGGACATAGCCGACGACGGCGGCGACCACGACCGCCGCGAGGACGAGCCAGACCAGTACCTGTCGCCGACGACCCATGCCCCGATCAGGCCGCGAGCGCGCCGCCGCAACTGCTTCCCTGCCCCGCGGTGCAGCCGTAGCAGTGGTCGGCGACGCGGATCGATGCGCCGACCGGCGTGAACGTCAGCAGGTCGCGCAGGTGGGCCCGCGCGTGCCCGCCGATGCGCGCGCCCAGTCCCAGCATCTGGTTGAAGTCGCAGTCGTAGAGGTCGCCCTGGTAGTCGACGCTGACCATCGAGTGGCACATGACCCCGTCCAGGTTCTCCGCGCGATAGGCGTGGCGCAACAGATCGAGGTAGGTCGCGAAGCCGCCCTTCGACACGAGCGTGCTGCCGAAGCGCTGGATCGGCATGTTGGCCAGTGCGAAGAGCCGGTCGAAGCGGATCCCGAAATGCGCGTCGAGTTCGCGTCGGTAATCGGCCTCCAGGGCCTGCTGCGGCGGCGGCAGCGAAGGACCCTGCGGGTTGTAGACGAGATTGAGGACGAGCGCCGGATCGCCGCTCGCATAACCCAGTGCGTTGAGCGCCTGCAGCGCCGCGATGCTCTTGTCGAAGACGCCGTCGCCGCGCTGGCGATCGACGTTGGCGACCGCATAGCACGGCATCGACGCGACGATCTCGACCTGCTGGTCGCGCAGGAAGCGGCCGAGGTCTTCCTGTCCCGGCTGGAACAGGATCGTCAGGTTGCAGCGGTCGATGACCTTCACGCCGAGCGCACGCGCCGCCACCACCAGCCGGCGGAAATGCGGGTTGAGTTCCGGCGCACCGCCGGTCAGGTCGAGGGTGCGGAGCGCGCGCCGTTCGAGGACCGCGACGACCAGGTCGACGGTAGCGGCATCCATCGCCTCCGTGCGGTTGGGGCCGGCGTTGACGTGGCAGTGGAGGCAGCTCTGGTTGCAGCGGTAGCCCAGGTTCACCTGGAGCGTGTCGAACGTGCGGCGGCGCAGCGGGGGAAAGTCCGTCCGCGCGAGCAGGGGGAGGGTGGCGTGCATGGCAGGGAAAGGGTTCGGGGACGGACGGGCAGGGAGGGGTGCGCGTCGCCCGCAGTATCGCGCCTTCGCGACACGGCGGTGCATGGGGCGGCTCGCGCGTCGGTCTGTTAGATTGAACGGTCGGTGCCCGTACGCCGGATCGAGACCCTGGAGAGATGCGCGATGGTGGTTCTGAAGTGGATCCTGATCGTCCTGTTCCTGCTCGTCGTGGGCGTTGTCGCCTGCGGCCAGGTGGGTCTGTTCCAGGGACGCATGCCGAACGACCTCGGCGTCCAAGACGGCCGGCTGAAGCCGCCGTCGGCGACCGACAACAGCGTGACCAGCCAGGCGGCGCTGTACCCCGATCGTCTCCAGGCGACGGCGGCGAGGATCGACCCGCTGGCGCTGCGCGGGACCGGTCCGGAGACGATCGCGCGGATCGAGGCCCTCGTGAAGGCGAACGACGCCGCCAGGGTCGTGAAGGTCTCGCCCGACTACGTGTACGCGCAGTACACGTCGCGCTGGCTCAAATTCGTCGACGACGTCGAGTTCTGGTACGACCCTGGCACCCATGCGATCCAGGTCCGCTCCGCATCGCGGATCGGCGAGGGCGACCTGGGCGTCAACCGCAAGCGCATCGAGGCGATCCGCGCCGCACTGGCCGCCGCCTCCTGAACATCCGCGCGCGGTCGGGAGATCGATGAGCCGCAGGCGAGGAGGCGGGCATGGTGGATGAAGCGGCGCGCGCAGATGACGACGACACGGGCCCGGGCGTGGTCGCCGGCGAATCGTTCTCGGCGACCCATCGCTTCACGCCGGAGGGCGTTCGGGCCTTCTCGCTCGCCATGGGCGACACCAATCCGCTGCATCTCGACGACGCGGTCGCCGCGCGGTCGCGCTACGGCCGGCTGATCGCGAGCGGCACCCACACCGCGGCGCTCCTGATGGGGCTCACGGCATCGCACTTCTCGAAGCGCAGCACGGTGGTGGGCGTCGGGTTCGACATCGCCTTCCGGCGACCGGTCTTCGCGACCGCCTGCGTCACGCTCGCGTGGACGGTGACGGGTGTGAAGCCGCATCGCGGCGGACCGGGCCGGCTCGTCGCCCTGCGCGGCGCGGTCCGCGACGAGGCGGGACGTGCCTGCGTCGAGGCGACCGGGACGGTGCTGGTGGGTTTCGAGGACTAGGTGTGATGTTTCACTAGGTTG
>Ga0209724_1000800_pt1 | contig 29777 bp, 17 predicted proteins | sample grotaG_FD_184143 | JGI IMG/M metagenome (GOLD analysis project Ga0209724, IMG submission 184143) | Glacier valley bacterial and archeal communities from Borup Fiord, Nunavut, Canada, to study Microbial Dark Matter (Phase II) -... | ecosystem: Environmental > Aquatic > Freshwater > Ice > Glacier ...
AATTCTATTTTCGATTTCCACCAGGTTATTTATGTTCCAATTGATTCCTGACAGGAGTAATACCTGTTTGTGTTACAAAAAACAGAACCAGTCCGTGTGACTGAGGAGGCGAAGCTGTGAAAAGGCAATGACAAAGCATCCGTTTTCCAACCCTACTGATAAGACCAAATTCCCCGTCAGTTAAAAGTCAATTATTGACGAAGTAAAATAATCCCCATTCAAAACAACCGTAAATTCTGCAATATGAGACTTGAAAGTATTAATGAAGAGAAAACCCGTGAGGATGGGATCGACATAAAAAAAATAGGTTACCTCTTGATGAGGCACTGGTATTGGTTTATGCTGTTTGGCAGCTTTGGTTTTGGATGCGCCTACATTTACAATAAAATTATTGAACCGAAGTACAATATAAGTACGTCCATACTGGTTCCTGAGAAAACTGGCGGGATGGACATGAAAAGGATTTTTGAAGGCGTATTAAATCAACCTAATAACAACAATTACAATCAGATTGAGATCCTTAAATCTTATTATATCATTAACCAGACACTTAGGAATTTAAACTGGCGCACAAGCTGGTACAAAAAAGAGATGGTGATCTGGAGAAGTATTTACAATGATGTACCTTTTGATGTCCAGGAAGCTAAGGATTTTGTAAATCCCAAAGGCATTGACATTTGTGTCATTCCCACCTCCGATCAATCTTACACCGTTTCAATTGATGGCGAATTAAAAAACAAAAAAGTAATCACAAAAATAAAATTCGAGGGCAAAGGTGAATTTGGTCTTCCATTTATAAATGGTCATTTCAATTTCACATTGGTTAAAAAGACAACCAATACCGAAGCCCCGGATGGGAAATATAAATTTGTGTTTAACGACCTGAATGACGCCACTGTGGCCTATCAACAGCAATTGCGTGTTGAGTTAAAAACCAAGAAGGGCGAAATAATCCAGTGTATATTGCAGGCCAAAGAACCTGAAAAGCAAGGTGAATTTTTGAATGAGCTGATAGCTGTTTATATTGAAAGTAAAATGAGTCTTCAAAATGAAGTTAACAGGAGATCACTTGATTTTATAAATAAACAACTTTCAGGTATTTCTGATTCGCTGAATACCACGGGAACAAAATTTACGAATTTCCGGTCCAGGAACCAAATTATTGATCTTGGATCAGAAACTACCATTGTGATGAATAATCTCAAGGAAATTGAAACGGAAAGGATGAAAAGTCAGATGCAGCTCGATTATTTTCAAAATCTAGGTGCTTATCTGAGCAATTCCGTTGATCTTAAACAATTAGTTTCACCTTCTGTCGTTGGAATTGAAGACGTATCTCTCAATTCTATGGTACTTAAATTGGGCGAATTATATAACCGACGCCAGTTTATGTCGTTCAGTGTAAGCGACAATAACCCCAAAATAATTAACATAGATAAAGAATTGGCACAAACCAGAAACCTCATCAGCGAAAACCTGCGTAACCTGATCGACAATGCCACAAAATCTATCAGTAGTTTGAAAAACAGGGAGGCCATCGTCAGTTCTCAGATGAATAAACTGCCCAAGAAAGAACAACAGATGATCAGTATACAACGCCAATTCGATATGAACAGCGAGGTTTATACCTTCCTGTTGCAAAAAAAAGCAGAGCTGAATATTTCGCTGGCATCAAGTATTCCCGATGTACAAATTATCGATCGTGCACTACCGGAAAACGCGGCCCCTTTGGGTCTTCCACTTCGGTTGATTTTAATGATAGGTTTTATGCTTGGCATTGCTGTCCCTTTAAGTATCATCCTGCTAATTAATTTTCTTGATACCAGAATTCGTACCCAGGAAGATGTTGAAGACAATACAGCAATCCCGATTCTGGGCAATATAATACACGATCTGGCCAAAGCAGCACTTACAGTCCACGAAAACCCAAAATCGATTATTGCTGAATCGTTCAGGGCATTACGCACGAACCTTCAGTTTATGCTGACTGAACCAAAGGGGAAAATTATTTCCATTCAATCGACCAATCCAAATGAAGGAAAGTCATTTATAACGATAAATTTGGCTACTATACTTGCAATGAATAATAAGAAAGTGCTCGTCATAGGCGCCGATTTGCGAAAACCTCAGTTACATAAAGTATTTGAAATGAGTAACGAACACGGACTAAGTACCTGCCTGATTGGTCGCGAAACCATCGATGAGGTTATTTTCTCAACAACGGTCGACAACCTGTTTATCCTCCCATCCGGACCTATTCCGCCAAACCCGTCTGAAATCCTGGGTAAACCGGAAATGAAAACGATCATCGACAAAGTCCGGACCGCTTTCGACTATGTCATCATCGACAATGCACCAACGCTATTGGTAACCGACGGAATTATCGTCAGTCAGTTGTCCGATCTTAATATCTTTATTATGCGCTATGGCGTTTCACGCAAGCAACAACTTGAGTTGATCAATCATTACGCCGATAAACAGATGGTTAACCATCTGGCTATTGTGGTGAATGATATTCAGTCAAACGCATTCGGTTATTCTTACTCCAAATATTCCCGCTACGAAACATATAATAAAAATTCCTACAAGAAGAGTTACTATGCAGCTGCCGACGAACAGCCCGCGAAAAAGCATCGGAAAAAGGAGACTAAATCGAAGGTGTAATTAATACCAAGTAAGGAAAAAACTTATTTCACGAATTGAACACTAATTTCACTAAGGAATATGGCCGAAATTTTCTATAAAAATGAGAGTTATAAAATCATTGGTGCTTGTATAGAAGTTCATAAAAAATTAGGGTCTGGTTTCCTTGAGAGTGTTTATGCCGAAGCCTTAGAGCTGGAATTCAAAAAAGCTGATATTTCTTTTGAGCGTGAAAAGAAGTTGCCTGTTTATTACGACAATCAACCATTGAAGAAATATTTCAAAGCCGATTTTGTTTGTTTTAATTCAATTATAATTGAGATGAAAGCCACAAAATTTTTAATTGAAGCCGATCTTCGTCAAACAATTAACAATGTAAAAGCTACTCATTACAAATTAGGTTTATTAATCAACTTTGGTACACCATCCCTATCCTACAAACGTATAGTCAATTAGTGAAATTTGTCCCAATTCGTGCCATTTGTTCTAAGTGTAATTGACTTCGTCGAACTTCGTTTCGCTCTAATTCGCTCTAATTCGTTTTCATTTTTATTAATATTAACAATCTAAATTAAAAAAGCATGGCTACACCTTTTTTCCGTAAGTACAAATGTAAAGACAGTGATTTACCAGTTATTTGTAACATTGCAGCCGACAGTTTAGAAAGCGATCTAGCCGATTTTTCGGCCTATTCGCCGAAGTTTACACAGGTATTCCTGATTGATTTCAGAACCTACATTGAGAAGGTTTTTGAAATCGTGCTACCGCAAGCTGAAATTCAGCTTCAGAAAGTCATCACTGAAAGGATGAATGAAAAGCTCGACAGTCTGACAGATCCTGCCAACAGACTTTCAGGTTATATTAAATTCTCGCACACCGACCATACCGACTTCGGTTTAACGCTGTTGCGCAAGGCCATTAAAGATGGCGATGCTGCAGGAGGCATAAAAAGTCTGCAAACGGTAATCGCAAATATTGCACATTTTAAAGAGGCACTCGTTCTGCAGGGACTTACAGAGGAGCTTATTGCAGTGTTTGCAACAGCGACAGAAGCCCTTAAGGTTGACAAAGCAGAACAGGCTAAAATTTTCAACAACCGAAAGAGGATTGTACATAGCAATTTAGGATTGCTGAATGGATTGTTTGATCAGCTTACTGAAATACTTACAGCGGGGAAGATACTCTACAAAACAACCGAGCCGGCAAAATTGCAGGAATATACTTTTGAGGGTCTGAAAAAACGGGTACGCCGGGCATCCAAACCCGAAAAAAAAGTAAGTAAGGATAAAGGCGAAGATCCGGCAGCAACGGATGAAAAATAGGAAGATGCAGAGAGGCGCGCATGCAGATGTCATTGCCCATCTGCACGTAGAGGTGGCCGGACCACGCCTTCACATGTGCGCCTTTCATTTTATTCTTTCCTGATTTAATTCTTCTATTTTTTCCAAAGGAACACGGGGGACGACCTTCGGAACATGGGGGAAGACCTTAGGAACACGGGGGAAGACCTTAGGAACATGGGGGAAGACCTTAGGAACATGGGGGAAGACCTTAGGAACATGGAGGACGACATTCGGAACGTGGGGGACGACCTTCAGAATATGGGGACGGCCTCTACATGGCAACTGATCCCGCTAAGTTAAAAGATTATACTTCACGAGGATCTGAAAAACGGGTACGCCGGGCATCCAAACCCGAAAAAGCGGAAAGTACGGATATTCTCCAGCATCCAGTGGAAAATAAATAGCAGGGGCGCACTGTGTGCACGTAGAGGTGACCGGGAATTGCCTTTACGTGTGCGCCCTTCATTTAATTCTTTATTTTTCTCCCAATTTACCAAAGGGAGACCAAGTAAGACATTAGGGCGACCCAGTACGACATAAGGTCGAAGGGGGATGAAATTAGGGCAAAGAGGTGATGGCCTTTGAAGAGTGTAAATTAGACAATTTTAAGAGCGTTTTATGGATTTAATTATTTTCAAGGCTACATCAATAAAAATACGGCAAATCCATACTGATTTTTTCACAAAAGGTCATGAACGAAGCATAAAAGCCAAGAAAAATATTCTGGCTTCGTTTATGATCAAAGGTTTAAGTATTGCAATAAGTTTAGTATTAGTTCCATTAACCATTAATTATATAAATCCTTCCCGTTATGGTATATGGCTAACTTTGAGTTCGATAGTTGGTTGGTTTAGTTTTTTTGATATTGGATTAACCCAGGGATTACGAAATAAATTTGCAGAAGCAAAAGCTAAAGGTGAAGATCATCTTGCTCAGATTTTAGTAAGCACCACCTATGCAATTCTTGCGATAATATTTTCAAGTGTTTGGATTATTTTTTTAATAGTAAACCATTTTCTTAATTGGGCTCAAATTTTGAATATTTCAGAAATAATGCAATCTGAGATTTCTATTCTTGCAGTTATTGTATTTACCTATTTTTGCTTACAGTTTGTTTTAAGAATCATCACCACTTTACTGATTGCTGACCAACAACCGGCAAAATCCTCAATATTAGATTTATTCGGACAGATTCTATCATTGGTAATTATTTTTATTTTGGTAATAACAACCAAAGGATCATTAGTTAAACTTGGGATTGCATTGTGTATTTCTCCCCTTCTGGTTTTAATTGGAGGGAATCTCTTTTTCTTTAAAGGATCTTTTAAAAAATACCGACCAAGTTTTTCTACAATTAAATTTTCTTACGCAAAAGGTTTACTTAATTTGGGTGTTATATTCTTTATAATTCAGGTAGCAGCTATCATTCAATATGAAACTGCAAATATCATAATTGCAAGAAATTTTGGAACACTTGAAGTAACTTCGTATAATATTGTTTATAAATATTTTGGCATATTAAGTATGGGTTTCATGATATTTATTGGACCGTTTTGGTCGGCTTCTACTGAGGCTTTTCTGAAAAATGATCTTAATTGGATAAGAAACGGGATACGGAAATATAATCAATTAAATATAGCATTGTTTATACTAAGTTGTGTTATGTTATTTTTTTCAGAGACAATATATAGGCTCTGGCTTGGTGAAGGAAAGGTGACTATTGGATTTACGCTTTCATTATGGGGATTTTTATTTTTTAATGTTGGTATGTTCGGGAGTAAGTACGTGAATTTTTTAAATGGAATTAATGCTTTACGAATTCAATTTTGGACAAGTTTATTTACTCCATTTATCTATGTTGGCATTGCAATTCTGTTAATAGATTATTTCAAAATGGGAGTTTATTCATTATTTGTTGCCGCTGTGTTGGCAAATCCAAATGCTTATTTCATCGCGCCATTACAGTATTATCAAATTGTGGTAAAGGGGAAAAGAGGAATTTGGATTAGATAAATGGCTCAAATAATAGGAATTTTGAACGTTGGTTAAATAGTTAAAAGAATATGGTATATATAGAGTTAAACGGAAGACTAGGTAATCACTTATTTCAAATAGCAACTGCCACTTCATTGGCAAATAAAAATAATTGTGAATATGCGCTGGTATGTCATGATAAGTATTTGCTACCCAACCCTGATAATTGCACAATTTATGAATACGTTCAACAGTTTAAAAATACGTTTTTTAAAAATGTCACCATACTAAATGAAGTACCTAAAGAGGGTAAAATTTTTGATCAAAATGGTTTTTTGTTTCAACCAATTAAATATGTCAATAATATTTATTTGTTTGGCACTTTCCAGTCTGAAAAGTATTTTGCTCCTGAAATTGTAAGAAAGCAATTTCAGATTTCTATTGAGTTAAAAGAATGTTTTAGTAAAAAATACGGACACCTGCTTGCCAAAAGAATTACTTCAATTCATGTTCGAAGGGGTGATTACTAAAATAGACCTCATGAATACAATATTACAATGATGGGCTTCTTTAAAAAGGCGATTAACTATGTAGGAAAAGATAATTTGTTTTTAATCATTAGTGACGATATTACTTGGTGCAAAAAACATTTTAATGGTATAAATTTTCATTTTACCGACAACAAAACTCCTACAGAGGATATATATCTTCAAACTCTTTGTACTAACAATATAATCAGTAATAGCACATTCAGTTGGTGGGGAGCTTGGTTAAATGATAGTCCGAATAAAATTGTAATTGTACCGACACCGTGGTTTAGCAAACAATTATCATTTAACGATACAAATGATCTTATCCCCAAAAATTGGGTACAGATTAAGAATAAAATGCCACTGAAAATGACAATTAAGATGTATGAAATTATAATAACCAGATTCTGCAAATCAAGAATAAAGGAATTTATTCGCTTTCATAGCCTCATTTATAGCCAATTTTAATGATTTTCTAATATCTCCAATACATACAATATCATATGGTGATTAATAAAAACAAAAATGGGATTTGGACTAAATAATTCCATTTTTATTTAATTCTATTTATTAATGGTTGAAAAACGGGTGGCATTACTTGTAATGTCAATTTCTTCATTGTCAATATGGGAATTATTGACATGTACAAATATCATCGGAGGTAAAATGCAGTCGATGTTTGTACTTCTTTCCTTACTCCTATTTGTATATTATGCTTATAATCTCCTACGTGATAACGAGTTTGAAAATAGCTATTTTAAATTTATTTTTTCAATATTTATTTTCTACGAATTAATTATAGTCATTCGTGGCTGGTCTTTTGCTTTTGATGATTTGAAGACTAATATGCAAACTGGGTATATATTATGGCCTTTTATTATTCCGTTATTCATTTTCTTTGACAAGAATGTAATTACTTTTGGTTTGTTCTTCAAATGGATATATTATTCAGGTTTATTCTTTTTGGGTTTGGTATTATTTTTTCCATCCTATTTATTCGACAGGTTAACTGCCGAAACAATTATAGCATTAGTTATTCCATCTGGTTTTTTATTGCTAAATGCGACCTATTTAAGTGACCGTAGAGTTTTTATTTCTTTTCTAATTGTTTTTATTTCAATCCTTTCGTTAACATACCTTGCACGAAGAAGTAGTCTAGTTACTCTAGTTGGATTTGTAATTTCAAGTTATTTTCTCCATTTAGCGAATAAATCACGATCAAATTTTTTTAGATATTTTCCTTTGATAATTGTTATTGTCACGTTAATTCTATACAGTTTTGATAATGTGTCTGAAAGATTAACTAGAAAAATGACTGAGCGGATTTATGAAGACACCAGAACAGAATTGTATGAAATGTTTTTTTTCGACTTGAAAGATGATATACTTTTGGGAAAAGGAATGAATGGTACGTATTATTATCCTTTTGGTGAAGATTCTGAGGCAGATGGAATTGTTTTTGGAGCAATTGAATACAGAAATATAATCGAAAATGGCTATTTACAGCTATTTCTTACTGGGGGGATTCTACATATTATTCTTTTTTCCATGATACTTTTGCCTTCTGCTTTTAAGGGTATTTTTGACTCATCCAATCAATTTTCAAAAGCTTGCGGAATATTGATTTTATTGCAATTGATAGATATGTTTCTTTATGGATTGCCCAAACTTTCTTTGCACTATATCTTGGTGTGGATATGTGTAGGGGTATGTTATAAATCTAGTATCAGGCGAATGACAGATAATGAAATTAGAAGAGAATTAACAAATATTGATAAATTATGAGAATTTTATATTTACTATATGATCATCAGGTTTCATTTACATCGATTACGAGTAACACCATAACAAAATGCCCGTGGGTAGATGCATTGCTTTATGAATTGATCCAAAATGAAAGCATAACTATCGCTTTAGCAGTGCCAGTAAATAGTAATATATTTCATAAATGTCAAAAAGAAAGAATTACATTATTTGGATTACCATTTTCAGAAGAGAGAAATATATTTAGAAAGATTTATCAACGAGTAGTAAGCTCTACTGAAAGTACGGAGCTCAATAACTTCGCCCGTCAAGCAATAAATGAATTTAAGCCTGATATTATTCAAATTTTTGGTTCGGAGAATCCTTTTGGTTTGCTGGCTAGTCAACTTACCATACCTATAATTATTCATATTCAAGGTAATTTGAAAGTGGTCTTAAAAAAATGGTTTACTGGTATTTCGAGATGGCACCAGTTCCGATATGCAAGTTTGAAAAACTTAATATTAATGAGGGGTAGTTTTCATGGATTTACCCCGTTCACAAAAATGGCTAACCGGGAAACAATTATTTTACAGAATTGCAAATATTTTATGGGTCGCACCAATTTTGATAGAAGAATTATTTCATTATTTTCACCTAATTCAACCTATTTTCATTGTGACGAATTTATCAGAAATGAATTCTTTGAAACGCAATGGAACTTTCCGCTACAAAATGAAGTCCTTTGCGTTTCTATTTTAAGAGGGAGTACTTATAAAGGTATTGATTTAATAGTTGAATCCATGATGATATTAAAAAAGTATTCGACGTTCTCATTTAAATTTAAAATATGCGGTGTGTCTGATAATGAGGAAATAGTTAAAATAATCAAAGATAGGTACAAAAAGGTATTCGGTTTATTAAATATAGAATTTTTAGGTAAATTGTCTGCTAATGATCTGGTGAAGACACTGTGCAATTCGAATTTCTATATTCATCCTTCATACATTGAAAATAGCCCAAATAGTGTCTGTGAAGCTATGGCTTTAGGAATGCCAATAGTTTCTACAAATGTTGGAGGGGTTTCTTCAATTATTAAAGAAAATGAGGAAGGTATTTTAGTTCAGGAAGGTGAGCCTTACTCTTTGGCAAGTGCAATAATTGAATTGATAAAAAATTATGAATATGCTAAATTACTTGGGCAAAATGCTAGGATTAGAGCAATTCATCGGCATGATCCAAATATAATAGTATCGCGTTTACTTGACATTTATAATACAATACTCTCAAATCATGATTGAAAATAATTATCCAAGAATTTTAATATTTGGTTTATCATTTAATAATTCAACTGGCGGGGGTATTACTTTATCTAATCTCTTTAAAGGATGGCCTAAAGATAAAATTGCTGTTGCAGCAACAGGAGATGGATTGTTTAATGTTACAACAGATATTTGCAACACTTATTATCAACTTGGAAAAGAAGAGCATAAGTGGGTGTTCCCTTTTAATTTTATTCAGAAGTCTTATCCCTCAGGTTTACGATTAATTAATTCAGAAAAGGAAGTTCAGATCAATTCTAAAAAGGGAATAAGACACTATTTAGTCAATAAATTATTCTATCCTTTGTTGCGTAATATTGGAATCTATCATTGTGTTTCCAAATTTGTCTTATTACAAACATTAAAGGATTGGTTAGCTAATTATCAACCTGAGTTTATTTATTTTTTGGTGTCCTCTCGAGAGAGTATCTTATTTGCCCTTGCCCTTAGATATTACCTACAAATTCCAGCGGCAATCCATATGATGGATGACTGGCCAACAACAATAAGCACCAAAGGCCTTTTCCGTGATTATTGGAAAAAACAAATAGAGCAGGAATTTAGGTCTCTGTTGGATTCAATGACTCTTCATTTGAGCATTAGCACAGCAATGGCAGAGGAATATGAATTAAGATATAATAAGAAGTTTATAGCATTTCATAATCCGATTGAGATAAAAAATTGGTTGCCATATCGCAAAACAAAGTTTGATATTAATGTAGAATATGTAAAAGTACTTTATTCTGGAAGAATTGGAATTGGGATAAAGGAATCATTATTTGAATTTGCTCGAGCAATTGACAAAATTAATAATGATACTATTAAAATAAGATTGCATATTCAATCTCCAGGTATTGACAAGGATATTTTAGAGAGGCTCGAAAAATATGATTGTGTAATTATTAATCCAATTGTAGAATATTCAAATTTACCAAAGATTCTTTCCCATGCTGATATATTGCTTATTGCCAATGACTTTGATAAGCAGGGGCGTGATTTCTTGAAGTTTTCTATGCCAACAAAGGCATCTGAATATATGATTTCGGGAACTCCGATACTTGTATATTCTCCTAAAGAATCAGTAGTTTCAAATTTTTTTACTCAAAATGAGTGTGGCTATTGTATAGAAAATCAGAGTATTGAGTCGATAAGATCAGCAATTTATTTTTTGATTTATGATTGTGAGTTTCGGGAAAAAATAAGCAGAAATGCTATTCGTATAGCGAAATTACGCTTTAATGCTGATGATGTACGAAAGGAATTCCGAGAACTAATATTTAATTGCTATCTAAAGTCAAAAACAAGTAAACTAAACTGACAGGTTTATGAATGGGAATAAAGAAAATCTGGGAACTGAAAATAAATGCCCTCTATGTTTTTCGAAAAAAGTAAAAGTCATACGAGCAATTTCTAGTATGGAGGCCAGTGAATTTATAAATAAGAGACAATCAGGTGAATTTTTGCATCAAATGAGTCGATATATTGAAGATGTTATCTGGCGTCAGGAAACAAGTTACTTTATGAATTGCTTAAATTGTTCGCTTGAATATAGCTTCCCATTTAAAGCGGCCGATAAAAATATTTATAATATTATATATGACGAATCGAGCATAGATGATGATTTTTGGAATTGGGACTTTCAAGAAGCTTATGAAATAATCAAAAAAAAAATAATAAATGTTGGTAATAAAGATTTCAAGATACTTGAATTAGGATCAGGATCAGGACACTTTATTAAGAAAATTTCGAAAAATTTAATCCCTCCTACTAGTTGTTACATTACAGAGTATTCCGACAATTGTAGAAATGCGATTTCGAATTTAGGTATCCATTCTTACGGTGACATTCAAGAATTAGATAAGGCTATTTTCAATAGTTCTTTTGATTTTATTTGCATGTTTCAACTACTTGAACATATCGATAATCTGTATGATTTAATTAATGATTTAGGTTGTCTAGCGAAAAAGGATGCTCTGATCATCATTACTGTACCGAATTCTTATCAACGAATATTTTATGATCGAAACTATATTTTTGAAGATATTCCACCTATTCATATTAGTCGATTTAATGTATTAAGCTTTAATAAGATTGCGGAAATAATGAATTGGGTTATGAAATATTATAAGGTTGAACAATCGTCAAAGAAAGAAAAATTAAAGCGGTTCCTTTATTTGGAGTACATGCGATTTCCATTTTTTAATTTTTTTGAAAAGAAATTTTTTAAAAGTTTAAAAACACTACGAAAGCCATTTCTATTTGTCATTTTTCTTATAATCGCTGTCGTTAAAGTGAAATCAATATTCGAATTGATTTTTTGTAAAAACTTAGGGACATCCCAATTTGTCGTTTTTCAAAAAGATTAAGAGTTTCACTATTAGAATTCTATTGATCATTAGTGACCTGAAATGCGATCCTGTACGCCTATATACTAACGTGATAAGAAATTTGAATTTTACAATTTAGATGAATGAAAGTTTGATAAAATCTGGTAAATATATTCATTGGATTTGATACTCTTCTTAATCCGATTTTCGTTGTTACCAAAGAGACGGGCGAAAAATAAACAAATAGCATTTCGGGAGATCCTCCGACTAAGAGAAATTGATGATGAATATTAAAATACTAATAGTGAACTTTTTTAAACAATGGAAATAAATAATCTTAATAAAGAATTTATTCTGTTTACATCCTGTAATTTCCCTACTGGTGGGCCGGGTGCTACATATGTTAATTCGTTTTGTAAAGGGGTGAAGGAAAATAATGGTGAAATAAGGGTTTATTTATTTAAAGGCTATATCTATAAAGATTTTAAAAACAATAGCGGCAGAAAGAATCAAACAGATTACGGTGTTAAATATACTTACCTGGGTTTTTCAACCAGATCTAAAAGTAATGTATTTAAACTATTTGAAGATATTACTTCAATTTTAAGTACGTTTTGGTTAATGACCAAATTAATTTTCAGGAGAAATGGAATCATTATTTTTGTTTATTCTAATGGACTATTTTTTAATCTTCCGGTGTATTTTATTTCAAAATTATTTCACATAAAAATAGTATCGTTTGTGCCTGAGTTTCTTGAAAACGAGGAACTAGAAAAGGAAAATATTATTGAACAATTAATATCGTATTCATTTCTAATAAACTATCATTTCATAAATAAACTATCGGATAAATTAATCGTATTTAGTAATTTTTTAAGAAACGAATATATTCATATGGGTTATGAAGGACGAAATATCATTATTCAACCAAATCTTACTGAATTAAATGGATGGTATATTCCTTCCGAAAATCTATATACAATTGGTTACGCAGGTACTCCTTCAATAAAAGATGGCATAATTGATTTAATGTATGCTGTAAAACTATTAAAGGATAATGGTAATTTAGTAAATGTAATTATAGTTGGTGATTCTACCAATAAAGACAGTCTTATTCCATATCTTCATAAAAAAAGTATTGAGTTTGGTATTGTAGAGCAAATAACTTTTACAGGTTTGGTATCTCAAGATAAGGTTAAATATTATTTAAACCAATGCCAAATTCTATCAGTAACACGCCCAGATACTAGACAAACGAAAGCTGGTTTTCCAACCAAACTTGGTGAATATATGGCTTGTAAAAAAATAGTTTTAGCAACTAAATTTGGAGATATTGAAAATTATTTTTCAGATAAAATAGAAATCGTTTTGGCTGAGCCTGGTAACCCATCTTCTGTCGCTGATAATATTTTGTGGATTTTAAATAATCCTGATAAATCTGAAACAATAGCAAAAAATGCATTTAATAAGGCGACTGAGATCTTGGATTATCGCAATGGTGTTAAGAAAATAATGAATTATGTAATTATTGATAATTAGATTTGTAAGAAATAATAGAAGAATTAATAAGATATTTATGTGTGGCATTACTGGTATATTGCATTTTGACAGACAACGGGAATCTGATTACACTGTTATAAAAAGGATGACAGATTGTATATCATATAGGGGTCCAGATGGTGAAGGTTATTATTTGCAAAATAATCTGGCTTTAGGTCATCGACGGCTTTCTATTATTGATCTTAATACCGGTGATCAGCCAATGTTTAATGAAGATAAATCATTGGCATTGGTATTTAACGGGGAGATTTATAATTACATTGAATTACGTGAAGAGTTAAGGAAATCAGGTCACCGCTTTAAAACTACTTCAGATTCAGAAGTAATTATTAAGGCGTATCAACAATGGGGTATTAATTGCCAGAATAAATTTAACGGCATGTGGGCTTTTGCTTTGTGGGATGAGAACAAAAAGCTGCTTTTTTTATCGCGTGACAGAATTGGAGAAAAGCCCTTGCATTACTCTGTTTTTGACAACACATTTGTTTTTGGTTCTGAAATAAAATGTATGTTTGCATATGGTATACCTAGAATTCCCAATACAGAACTTTTAGAAATTTATCTATCTTTAAGCTATATTCCTGCACCTTTTACTTTTTATAAAGACATACACAAACTCAAGGCCGGTCATTATCTTCAGATTCAAGACAATGAAGTAAAAGAATATCAATATTGGGAATTACCTGAGATTGATGAAAATGATATGGTTTGTAATAAAGCTGAAGTATTTGAGAATTTTGCGAATTTGTTTAACGATTCTGTAAAAATAAGAATGAGAAGTGATGTGCCTTACGGTGCATTTCTCAGTGGCGGATTAGATTCTTCTTCTATTGTGGCATTAATGTCAGAAATTAGTTCGTTTCCCATAGAAACATTTACGATTGGGTTTAAAGAAAAATATTTTGATGAACGTTATTTGGCAAGTCTGGTGGCGAAGAAATTTCATACAAATCATCACGAATATCTTATAGAGCCTGAGACATTTAATGAATCGCTTGATAATATTTTGTATCATTATGATGAGCCATTTGGTGACTCATCGGCTATTCCAACTGGTCATGTTTCAAAATTTGCTTCTTCAAAAGTAAAAATGGTGCTTACAGGAGATGGAGGGGATGAAGTGTTATCTGGTTATACTATTTATCAACACGAAAAATTTGCTGCCCAATATCAAAAATTGCCAGGTTGGATAAAAAATTATTTTCCTGATTCTCTTTGTCATGTTTCAAAACTATTCAAAGGATCAATTAAATACAAAATAAACCGAGCCAAAATCATTTCACATTCATCTAATATGAATTTTCAAAGCCGTTATTTGTACAAAACTTCAGCAATTGATTTATCTATCATCAAAAATTTCTCAAATGAGATAAATGTATATCCTATTGAAGAGTTTTTAGGTGATTTTATGAAGAATTGCACTTATAAAGATCCTTTTTATCAATTGATGTATCTAAATCACAAATTGTCTCTACCTGATGATATGTTGGTAAAAGTAGATCGTATGAGTATGGCATATTCACTTGAAACCAGAACGCCTTTCCTGGATTTTCGCTTAGTTGAATATATGGCAGGGGTTCATAAAGATATTAAGATGGATAATTATGAACGGAAGACAGTTTTGAGGAATACTACAGCACTAAAACTTCCATACGCATTATTAACTGCTCCCAAAAAAGGATTTAGTGTTCCACTAATGGATTGGTTTAAAGGGGATTCATTTATAAACAAAATAGTTGATTTAGAAAAAACTATTCCATTTATAAATAAGGAAATTATTAATAGAATTAGTAAAACAAATAAGAATGAAGAACAGGCATTAGGAAATTTTATATGGATGTTATTTATTTTAAATAAAAACATTGTATGAAATAAATATCCTGAAAATGACGCTGTGACATTTGGAGTGGCAATTTTCAAATTTAAGGGCTCTTATGGTATTTGTGGGCTGAATTTTATTCTTTTCATGAAGGTCTATCTGAAATAAAGAAAGCTGTCGGTTCGTATAATATTTATTTGACAATCATCAACCACATAATCTGCCTCCTGATACTTTCAAACAAAGAGTAATTTTTCAACCATATTTTTTAGCCCCTAATTTATTTCGTGGTTGCAAAATGAAATTTTCTTATTGGATAGGTTTTGAAATGTATTCCAATACAATCCATCATATTACCAGAAAATTATTGGGTATAAATAATTTTTCATTTTAAATTGTTTAAAGAATATTTGAATATGGACAATCAAAAGAGAGTTCTTATAATTGAATTTTGCAATTTTGAGGATTATCCAATTGGCGGGCTTCTTTCTTTTGCTAAAAATCTTATCTCGGCTTTTAGTAATGATTTAATGCTGATCGGAATTACTACTAATAAAAAAGATCCATTGGGTAAATGGTTTAAAAAGAGTATTAATGGAACTTTATATGACTTTTTTGCTTTAGCGAGATATGATATATCAATTACAAAGCATTTATTCCCTGATCGATTAGCGACCTTAATACTTCTTAACTATTATAGAAAAAAAATACTGAGTGCTAACATAAAGAATGTATTTATTCAAAGACCTGATATTTTACTGGCTATTAAATATTTTGGGTTTAAGAATATCTGTTATCGCTTTGGTGGGTTAGAAAATCCTTTGCTCTTTTCTAAGTATTGGTATGCTAAATATGCTGCGATTTTATTCGATAAATATTTTTTTTCATGTTTTAATAATGTGACAACAATTTTAGCGTCTGGCGATGAGGATGCAATTAGTCAAATGATTTTAAGAAGTAGAGGTAATATAACTAGAGAGATGGTTTCAAAATTTCCTACAAGAATTAGTAGTCATATTTTTAGGCCAATAAACAAGTCCGAGGCACGGAAAAAACTAAATATCTCCAATTCTGCTTTAGTTATTTCAACAACAGGGCGATTAAGTTGTTTAAAAGGTTGGAAATTTATGATTGATAGTTTTGCAGAATTTGAAAAGAACTATTTGGATAGCCAATTTTATTTTATAGGAGAGGGCGAGGATTATAATAGGATTAAAGATTATATAACATGGAAAGGACTAGATAGAAAAATTATTTTATCGGGGAAAAGAACCCCTCAGGAAATTTCTCTTTATCTTAATGCTTCTGATTTATATATTATGGGTTCTTATAAAGAAGGCTGGTGTACCACACTTGTTGAAGCACTTGCATGTGGAGTTCCTATTTGCACAGTAAATTTTAGTAGTGCAAAAGAAATTGTAAATCAAGATGTATCCGGATATGTAATAGATGTTCATGACATTCCATTATTTGTAAAAGCAATGGAAATGTCTTTGAAACTGAATAGGGAAATTCTACCAATATTGTCTGAAGTTAAAAAATATGCTATTTCGGAATTAAAAAATGACTTGTTGAAAAACTGGGTATTAATCTAATCAATTAATGCAACCTGGCAATAAATTAATCTATGAAAAAAATATTGTTTATTAGTCCGCTTCCACCGCCATTCTATGGCAGTGCAATGTCAAGTGAAATGTGTTTAGATATTCTTAAAAGGGATAATAATTTTGACGTGTTAAATATAAAGTTGAACTATTCTAAGGAGATGTCTGATGTAGGTAAAATAAGTTTCAACAAATTGGAGGGAATTTTTCAGGTAAGAAAGCAAATAAGACATTTGATTAAAAATTTCAAACCTGAGTTTATATATTTTGTACCTGCAGTATTGGGATATGGTCTAATAAGAGACTGGTTTTTTTTAAGAGTTATAAAAACATCTAATAGAGGAAAATTATTATTACATATTCGAGGTCAGTTTAAAAGAGGTGGTTGGGCTAGCCCATTTAAAGATATTCTAATTAGAGATTTGTTGCGATGCGATAAAGTTATTGTTTTGGGGCCTGAGTTAATTGCAAATTTGGACAAAACAGTATCAGAAAAAAATATTTATATTCTTCCAAATGCAATAGAAAAATCATTGTCAGATAGTGAATATGAAAATATATGTAGTAAGAAAAATGTTAATAGGGATCTGAATTTGTTATTTCTTTCAAATATAGAAAAATCGAAGGGATGGTATAAATTATTAGAAACTTGTAAATTGCTATATGATGCTAATATTAAATACACTTGCCATTTTGTAGGTGATTGGAGATCAATTCGTGAACGACACAGATTTTATCAATATATATATACGAATAATTTAGTTGATAATATAATTTATCATGGAAGACTAATTGGTAAAGAGAAAAACAAAATGCTTGCTATGGCTGATATTTTGATTTTTCCAACTATTAATGAGGCTTGTCCACGTGTTATTATTGAAGCAATGGAATATGGTTTGCCTGTCATTTCAAATAACGTAGGTACAATTCCTTCAATTATTGAACATGGTAAAACTGGATTTATTCTTCAGCGAAATCAAGCTGATGAAATATTTAGCTATATACTAAAACTCCAAGATAAGAATTTTAGAAATGCAATGGGGTTAAAAGGTAGGGAAAGTTTTTTAGGAAAGTTTACGCTTGATAAATATCGAAGTAAATTTACCTCAATATTTAAATAGTGCTAAAGAATTATTTAGCCTCAGTTTATAAAGTTACCTATTCTTGATTTCTTTGTGCAGCATCTAATTTTACATTTATTATTAAACTATTTTGTAAAAGGCAGAAAATCATTAATCTGTTAATTATTCTCTGCGCAATAAATGCATAGAACCTATTTTTTCAGAATTTACTTTCATTAGTACTGTTTTAACTTCTATTTTAGTAGCAAGTTGCGATACATTCACTTATTCCGAAAGAACCTGAATTCTAAAATATATCTCCTGAATTCTATCTAGTTTTTGGATTATTTGAAGTGGTACTATTATCACATCATCATTTATCGCAATCAGAATATGTTAAAATATATTGCAGTTGAGTGAATAGGATTATATTATTGTACTTACGTTTAGAATATTCAATCATGACCATTCGTATTTGGAATATTAAAATAGATACATTTACAATAAAACAGATAATTGATATTGTCGAAGAAAATATTAGCGGCAATAGATTCCCCTTGCAGATAACAGGAGTGAATGCAGAAACAATTATTAGTTCCCAAAATGATAAATCTTTGCAAGCAGCAATTAATGATTCTCATATCGTTAATATTGATGGGATTTCTGTTGTTATTGGCTTACGTATATTGGGATTTCGAATAAAAGAAAGGGCTGCCTGCCCTGATATATTTGACATTCTACTTGAACGCGCAAATACAAAAGGGTATAAAATTTATTTTTTAGGTGCCCAGGAAGAGGTTGTCAAAAAAATGATAATAAAACTTCAAAATGAGTATTCTAATCTTCAGATTGTTGGATTTCATAACGGATATTTTAATCAGGAGAATGAAATTGAAATTGCAGAAATGATTAAAGCATCAAATGCTGATATGCTTTTTTTAGGTATTCCATCACCTAAGAAAGAACTTTTTATCAGGAACTATCTAAATTTCATGGATGTACCGTTATGTTTTGGAGTTGGTGGAGTTTTTGATATTAAAGCTGGCATTTTTAAAAGAGCGCCTGATTGGATGCAAAAAGTTGGAATGGAATGGTTTTACCGTTTTATGCAGGAGCCCCGGCGAATGTGGAAACGTTATTTAATTGGTAATACAAAATTTATTTGGGCTGTAATCAGTGAGAAATATAGGATAAGTTCGAGGAAGAATCAACAGAATTCATCACCGAGCCTGGATATATCACGATGAACATGCCAAGATTGCTGGATGCACTGAATTCGGTAGATGTCTAAAAACAAGTCATATGCAACTCGATCAATAAAATTGGTTTCCGGATGAGTGGCGGAATTGAAATTTACGAAAAGTATCTTAACGAGAAGCAGTTTCGGCCGATCGCCATGCAGGTGCTTGCAGCGGGTGCTTTGCGTCCCAAGGAAGCGATTGAATATCTGGGAAAGTTTCCAAGCATTGAATCGGTGTTGTTTGGTGCATCGTCGAAAGAGCATATCCGGGAGACAATGGAATTGATTGAAGTGAATTTGTACCAGAGCTGTCATTGCGAGGAGGAGGTTCTACTACCAAGCTGTCATTGCGAGTGAAGCGAAGCAATCCCACCTACGGATGCCGGGTCCGATGTTTTTGAACCCTGCTCCCTGTGAGGGATTGCTTCTGTTAAGACTGTCATTGCGAGCGAAGCGACGCAATCCACCCGCACCAATGCCGAGTCTGATGTTTGTTTGAACCCTGCTTCTTAAAATGAGATTGCTTCGTAGCATATGATTATTCTATTAACGAATAATGCACGCTTCTCGCAATGACAGTTGCTTCGTCGCATTTTGATTGTGCTAAGAAGGAAATAATACACGCTACTCGCAATGACAGTCTTGGTGATGAACGCTTCTCGCAATGACAGTCAAAGGGGATCATTTTTCTGGAGTTGTCATTGCGAGTGAAACAAAGCAATCAAGTTTAAAGCAAGGTCAAAAAAGAATTGGCAACCTGCTCACTAAGTTGAGATTGCTTCGTCGCACATGATTGTTCTTTGAATAAATAATGCACGCTTCTCGTAATGACAGTTGCTTCGTCGCATTTTGATTGTGCTAAGAAGACAATAATACACGCTTCTCGCAATGACAGACCGAAGCAAGTAATCAAATGGAATTCAAAACATATCATACTTATATCGTAACCAACAAAAACCATACGGTACTTTATACCGGAGTAACATCTGCGTTACGAAAAAGGATATGGGAACATAAAAACAAGATGTATCCTTATTCGTTTACAGCAAAATATAACGCTGATGAACTGGTATATTACGAGGCTTTTTTCGATATAGGGGAGGCAATCGTCCGGGAAAAACAGATCAAAGCAGGTTCACGTCAAAAGAAATTGGATTTAATCAATGCATTCAACCAGGAATGGCGGGATTTGTTTGAAGATCTGGATTAATCAGTAGGAGCGGGGTTGCGAGGAGTTGGAACTACGACCAAGCTGTCATTGCGAGCGAAGCGAAGCAATCCCCCCGCATCGATGCCGCGGTACGGTGTTTTTTGAACCCTGCTTCCTAAAATGAGATTGCTTCGTCGCACATGATTGTTTTTTGAACAAATTAATGCACGCTCCTCGCAATGACAGTTGCTTCGTCGCAGATGATTGTTCTTTGAACAAATAATGCACGCTTCTCGCAATGACAGCTTAAGAAGATGAGATTGCTTCGTCGCATTTTGATTGGACTAAGAAGGAAATAATGCACGCTTCTCGCAATGACAGTCAAAGGGGATCATTTTTCTGGAGCTGTCATTGCGAGCGAAGCGAAGCAATCTCATGTATAAAGCAAGGTCAAAAAAGAATTGGCAACCTGCTTCTCTAAATTGAGATTGCTTCGTCGCACATGATTGTTCTTTGAATAAATAATGCACGCTTCTCGCAATGACAGTTGCTTCGTCGCATTTTGATTGTGCTAAGAAGACAATAATACACGCTTCTCGCAATGACAGACCCGCAGGAGTAATCAGATGGAATTCAAAACCTATCATACCTACATTGTAACCAACAAAAACCATACGGTGCTTTATACCGGAGTAACGTCTGCGTTACGAAAACGGATATGGGAACATAAAAACAAGATGTATCCTTATTCGTTCACAGCAAAATATAACGCTGATAAACTGGTATATTACGAGGCTTTTTTCGATATTGGGGAGGCAATCGTCCGGGAAAAACAGATTAAAGCAGGTTCGCGTCAAAAGAAATTGGATTTAATCAATGCTTTTAATCCCCAATGGCATGACTTGTTTGAAGATTTGGATTAATCTCAGGATAGCAATTCTGCACTCAGAGCTGTCATTAGTTTTATGAGCTGTCATTGCGAGCGAAGCGAAGCAATCCCCCCGCACCGATGCCGGGTCCGATGTTTTTTGCACCATGCTTCCTAAAATGAGATTGCTTCGTCGCACATGATTGTTCTTTGAACAAATAATGCACGCTTCTCGCAATGACAGCTTAAGAAGATGAGATTGCTTCGTCGCACATGATTGTTCTTTGAACAAATAATGCACGCTTTTCGCAATGACAGCTTAAGAAGATGAGATTGCTTCGTCGCATTTTGATTGTGCTAAGAAGGAAATAATACACGCTTCTCGCAATGACAGTCCTGGTGATGAACGCTCCTCGCAATGACAATCAAAGAAAATAACAAAGGCGTGACATCCTCGTTATGAAAACGGATGTCACGTGTATGAATTTTTTGTTTTTTGAATTAAAACGACTCTGCTAATAGATGATTAGTTTATGATTCGTTTGACTCGAACCAATTATTGTTTTTACAATGTAGATCCCCGGCTGCTGATGATCCAGGTTAAATTGTTCGGCGGTTTCCAGGATGCCCCTTGACAGGATGTTTCTGCCGGAAATATCCAGAATTTCAATCCGGCCTCCGGCTTCCGGGAGCGCGGATAATCGTACTGTAAATTTGCCGTTGCAAGGATTTGGATATACTTGAGTTTTGATACCATCATCAATGATTTTGGCGTCAGGAGTTAACGTTTTCATTCTGATAAGGACACTTGCTTCTTTTTGATAGTTCAGTTGTCCGTTTAATAGTTCTGCCTGAACCTGAAATTCCTTATTGGTCAACTTATTCCATCCAACGATCCGGATGGTGCTACCTTCTTTAAATCCATCCGGTTTTTGAGTGTTCGACGAAGCAGAAGCAACTAAACCTGCCGTTCCGTCAATCATATGATTTTTTGTAATTTTTAGTGATCCGACACAAACATCGCCATCAAAAGCAGCTAACTCATCCCCTATTGATAATCCAGATTCCTGCAAACCAACGATGTTAATATTCATATGATCCGTTCCATTGCCTTCAATTTTCGTTAAAAAATATTCAGCTTTAGCTGCAGTGACAGGAATCGCAGCCGATTTAAGGTAGTTCTCGTGAATGGAAATAACTGCATCCGCATTCGATTTTACCTTGTACGCTTTTCCGGGGGTAAAATTGCCAATTGCATTTTTCCATCCGCCAAATATTCCCCAGTTCTCGATTGAATTTCCAGCTTCATCCTGGACTTTAATCAATTTATTTTGATCTATCAGCGATTGAATAATATCCATCGCATCCACCAAATCGGTACGGGGAAACGAAATAATATTCCATCCTGACTTTAAGGGGATATCAAGCGGCAGGACAATGGGTCTGCCCGTTACCCGAAGCGTGCAATTATTCGCAACCTTGATCTTGTATCCTTCAGTGGTTTCGAACGACCCCAATTTATTGGTCCAACCTCCAAAGCTACCCCAGTTCTCGAACGAATTACCCGCTTCATCCTGTACTTTGATCAGTTCACCCTGATCCATCAGTTGTTTTGTGACAGTACTTACATTCGGATTTTCAGGGGATATATTCGTTGAGATCAGGTTATAACCTTGCAACAATGTAATGGTTTGCGTATTTTCGGTAAAAGTTGCAATTTCAACGACGGAAGTAGCTTCGGAAGAATATTTTCCACTGGTAAGCCATGTTGGAAGGTCGTTCTTGTATTTGACAACAGTTATTCCCATTTCCCGCTGATTTGTATGATCCCAAATCTTAAATATAATTGAATCATTATTAATAAAGCCATTGTTCGAACCATCGTCCTGCGACGCGGGGATTGCAAGAAATGTACTGTTTAACGCTGGGTTAATTGATTCCGTCAATATCATGGAGCCTACACATCGTGAACCACTGAATACTGCAATTTCATCATTTACAGATAGTGGCAGGCTTTCCAGCGTTGCCGATACAACGATCAGGTTCATATGGTTCGTTCCGTTTTCGCCTTGCCAAACAGGAACAAAGTGCGATCCATTAATACCTGTTGGATTGGTGCTATTCGCCACAGCCTGTGCGGTAACCGATGCAGCCTGTCCGGCCGAAGCTGTTTGCAAAGGTCTCACGGGAGGTTTTGTATAAGCTACGGTAACAACATCACCGAAAGCGATCGCGCTTGCAAGGGTTAACTGAACTTTCGTCCCAGCGATGGCAACAGCATTCACTGCTCTTGCGGCAGAATTTACAAGAACCGAAAAAGCAGATGTGGCAGGTACGATATTGGCAAGGCTCAGGTTATAAGTCATTTCGACCAGCGAAGGAGTTGCATTCCCGACAGCAGCGCTAACATATACCGGAACGGGAGCGCTGATATTATTGGTTACAGTCTGGGCGGTGATCGAAGCAGCCTGTCCGGCTGAAGATGTTTGTAAAGGACTTACGGTAGGCTTCGTATAAGCTACGGTAACGACATCACCAAAAGCGATCGCACTGGCAAGTGTTAACTGAACTTTAGTTCCCGAGACTGCGACAGCATTCACTGTTCTTGCGGCAGAATTAACCAGAACCGTAAATGCGGATGAGGCTGGTACGATATTGTCCAGACTCAGGTCATAGGTCATTTCGACCAGCGAAGGAGCTGTATTCCCGACAGCAGCGCTGGCATATACCGGAACCGGCGCGCTGATATTATTGGTTACAGCCTGTGCGGTGACTGATGCAGCCAGTCCGGCCGAAGAAGTTTGCAACGGACTCACGGCAGGTTTTGTATAGGCTACCGTAACAACATCACCAAAAGCGATCGCGCTGGCAAGGGTTAACTGAACTTTGGTTCCCGAGATTGCAACAGCACTCACTGCTCTTGCGGCAGCATTTACCAGAACCGTAAATGCCGATGTGGCAGGCACGATATTGGCCAGGCTCAGGTCATAGGTCATTTCGATCAGCGAAGGAGCTGTATTTCCGACAGCAGCGCTCACATATACCGGAACGGGTGCGCTGATATTATTGGTTACTGCCTGTGCGGTGATCGATGCTGCCTGTCCTGCCGAAATTGTTTGTAACGGACTCACAGCAGGTTTTGTATAAGCCACGGTAACAACATCACCAAAAGCGATCGCGCTGGCAAGGGTTAACTGAACTTTGGTTCCTGATATGACGACTGAATTTACTGCTCTCGCAGCAGAATTTACAAGGACCGTAAATGCAGATGTACCAGGTACGATGTTGGCCAGGCTCAGGTTATAAGTCATTTCAAGAAGTGGAGGAGTTGCATTCCCGACTGCAGCGCTGACATATAACGGAACGGGAGCGCTGACATTATTGGTTACAGCCTGTGCAGCGACCGATGCAGCCATTCCTGCCGAAGCTGTTTGTAACGGACTCGCCGAAGGTTTTGTATAAGCCACGGTAACAACATCACCAAAAGCGATCGCACTGGCAAGGGTTAACTGAACTTTGGTTCCCGAGATTGCAACAGCACTCACTGTTCTTGCGGCTGAATTTACCAGAACCGTAAATGCAGATGTGGCAGGTACGATATTGGCCAGGCTCAGGTCATAGGTCATTTCGATCAGCGAAGGAGCTGTATTCCCGACTATCGCGCTGACATATACCGGAACCGGAGCGTTGATATTATTGGTCACAGCCTGTGCAATAATCGATGCAGCCTGTCCTGCCGAAGAAGTTTGCAACGGACTCACAGCAGGTTTGGTATAAGCCACCGTAACAACATCCCCAAAAGCGATCGCGCTGGCAAGGGTTAACTGAACTTTAGTTCCCGAGACTGCAACAGCACTCACTGCTCTTGCGGCAGAATTTACCAGAACCGTAAATGCCGATGTTGCAGGTACAATATTGGCCAGGCTCAGGTTATAAGTCATTTCGATCAGCGAAGGAGCCGGATTCCCGACAGCAGCGCTGGCATATACCGGAACAGGGGCGCTGATATTATTGGTGACAGCCTGCGCAGAAACAGATGCAGCCTGTCCGGCTGAAGATGTTTGCAGAGGGCTCACGGCAGGTTTTGTATAAGCTATGGTAACAACATCACCAAAAGCGATCGCACTGGCAAGGGTTAACTGAACTTTGGTTCCCGAGATTGCAACAGCATTCACTGTTCTTGCGGCAGAATTAACCAGAACCGTAAATGCGGATGTGGCAGGTACGATATTGGCCAGAATCAGGTTGTTAGTCATTTCGACCAGCGAAGGAGTTGTATTCCCCACTGCTGAACTGACATATACCGGAACCGGAGGATTGATACTGTTGGTCACTGCCTGTGCGGTGACAGATGCAGCCAGTCCGGCCGAAGCTGTTTGCAACGGACTCACGGCAGGTTTTGTATATGCTACCGTGACAACATCACCAAAAGCGATCGCACTGGCAAGCGTTAACTGAACTTTGGTTCCTGAGATTGCAACAGCATTCACTGCTCTAGCAGCAGAATTTACCAGGATTGTAAATGCCGATGTGGCTGGAACGATATTGGCCAGACTCAGGTTGTAGGTCATTTCGATCCGCGAAGGATTTGCATTCCCTACTGCCGAGCTGACATAAAGCGGAACCGGAGGATTTATGCTGTTGGTCACAGCCTGCGCGGAAACAGATGCAGCCAGTCCGGCCGAAGTTGTTTGTAACGGACTCACCGCAGGTTTTGTATAAGCCACGGTAACAACATCTCCAAAAGCGATGGCACTGGCAAGGGTTAACTGAACTTTTGTTCCTGAGATAGCAACAGTATTCACTGCTTTTGCGGCAGAATTTACCAGAACCGAAAATGCAGATGTGGCAGGTACGATATTGCCCAGACTCAGGTCATAGGTCATTTCAATCAGCGAAGGGGTTGTATTCCCGACAGCCGCGCTGACATATACCGGAACCGGAGGATTGATACTGTTGGTCACAGTCTGGGCAGTTACCGATGCAGCCTGTCCTGCAGAAGATGTTTGTAACGGATTCAATGCAGGTTTTGTATAAGATACAGTAACAACGTCACCATAAGCGATCGCACTGGCAAGGATTAACTGAACTTTAGTTCCTGATATCGCAACAGCACTGACTGCTCTTACGGCTGCATTTACCAGAACTGAAAATGCCGATGTGGCAGGTACGATATTGGCCAGGCTCAGGTTGTAATTCATTTCGACCAACGAAGGAGCTGTATTTCCCACAGCAGCGCTGATGTATAAAGGAACAGGGGCGCTGATATTATTGGTCACAGCCTGGGCGGTGACCGATGCAGCCTGTCCTGCCGAAGATGTTTGCAACGGATTCAATGCCGGTTTTGTATAAGCGACGGTAACTACATCACCAAAAGCGATCGCGCTGGCAAGGGTTAAATGAACATTAGTTCCTGAGATTGCCACAGCATTCACTGCTCTTGCGGCAGCATTTACCAGGACTGTAAATGCCGATGTGGCTGGAACGATATTGGCCAGACTCAGGTCATAGGTCATTTCAATTAAAGAAGGAGTTGTGTTCCTGACCGATGATTTGATGTACATTGGGTCAGTGGGTAGGTCCGGATTGGGATCTACCATAAGAACTGCCGAAGTAAAAGGCAACAATACAATACTACCAGCAAATTTGACTCCTTTGACATCAATCATTGGACTTGGTAGAGTTATTATTTTATTATTTATTAATTCATTATAAATAAATTGTATATTATTTGCGTTTGTAATTGCAATTGGAGCCTTATTTGAATTAGCATCATTTCCTGTAAAAGTTCGCCATGCTGCCAAATTATAATAAGTGCCTGGATATGGATTATCGGGAGATTGAATCATGAACACAAGGTTATCATTAGTAGGTCTGGCCCAATAATTATTGTTTCCACTTCCATATAATTTAATATCGGCAGAATTAGCTTGACTATAATAAAAGAAGCATAATTGATATGTTTCTTTAGCAAAGAAAATATTGTTATTCATTGCTAAATTTCTGACAGTACTATACCCCAAAAAGTTCAATTCTATTTGTGATTTGCTAAACCCAGTATTCCCACAGTTATAAACTGTGTTATTATTAATAGTATAATCATGTGAACCACTTATAAATATTCCTGACCCTCCACTGCTTGCAATTGAATTGTTAATTATTGTTACATGGTCACAATAAGTATCAGTATAAATTCCATGAGAAGCATTATCATTGGTGGCATTAGTTCCAGCAGTTTTGCCAATTGTATTTATTATGACATTTCCATTTATTTCTCTGCCTACACCTGCTCCCGATGTGTATATTCCTCCACCATCATCCTTAATTAAAAGTGAATTATTAATAAAATTGTTTTTTAATATCGTATTAGTACCAGTAAAGAAGATTCCATGATATCCGCTACTATCTATTTTATTATACTGTACTAAAGAATTATTTGCATTCCCAATTGTTATACTTCCCAAATTATAAGTCTGCGTTACTCCTTCGATTATTCCTACTTTTGATAAAGTATTATGCTCAATTGTTGTATTGGTTCCATTCCCACATGTAATACCGTGATTATTGCAATACTGAATAGTATTATTTCTTGCCGCGAAATAAGTTGAAATTGTTGGCATGATGATTCCATCAACCCCAGCATATAATATTTGGCAATTCGTTATTGTAATATAATTTGAGCTACTAATACTAATTGCTGATGAATTTACTCCTTGCAAAGTTATATTATCGACAGTTAAATAACTCCGTGCATTTCCACTGATCAGATAATCAATTGTCGCAACTTGTACATTTGTTGGAGAACTTGTCGAATAAATTAGTAATTTTCTGGTTGATGAATTATAATACCATTCATTTTGAGAAGTAAGTGTTTTTATATCATTTTGAATAAAGAAACCAAATCCGTCCGTTGGTGTATATAATGAACCGTCTGTATAAGTAAGAGTACTTCCTGACTGACTGGTAATTATCCCCGTTTCAAGTGCCCAACGTTCTTTCTTTATTACAATTTCTGCTCCTGTCCAGTTTGGATTACCTGTTAAACTGCTACTTGTAATAGTTGTATTTCCTGAGTGACTTTGATAAGTTAAAAAACTTGTCTTAGGATATCTCCCCATCGGGGTATTCAATCCATTTATCACAACCATATTGCAGGTTGAAAGGGGGGATACGGCATTGGCACTTTCCCAGATATTGTTACCAAGATTTGTCCATGCAGTCACAGTTGTAAATCCGGTTATAATAGGTTTTTCACCAGCTCCATAAGCACCAATAGTTATCGGTGAGCCTGAAGTGCCAGATTTAGAAATGACCAAAGAACCATAAAATGTATCACCCCGGTTAAATAATATTTGGTCGCCCGGTTTCATATTCGCAAATGCAGAATTAACCTTAGTTATCGTTTTCCAGGGAGTAGAAATCGTAAGTCCTGTATTTGCATCATTTCCGGATGCGCTAATATAATAATCTGTTGCAGAGACTGTGGTGCAAAGAAAGAAAAAAGTAAGTAATAGTAATATCTTCATACGGAAATAAATTGTTTTCTTAAAGGTCGTATGTAACTCACTTGCAGGAATTTCATTAACTTTTGCGCTTTTCTGCAAGTATGTTCGTTTCATATTGTGATCCGTTATTGTATGCTCTGCTTTATATGCCGGATAAAATAATTTTAACGTGGCTTCACCTGTTCTGTTAATTATTTTATTTTCGGGTTATAATTACCCGATCTGAATAATGTTTTCGGTGGCAAATATAATGCTTCTCTGTAAAATAAATTGCATATTAGATAATAAATTTACGTTGAGTATATTTATTTTACGTTATTTTATGGTGTGATTGTTGATATTTTTACAAGCAGAAAGAATTTTTATTGTGCATTAATGGCTAGCTAATTTTGATCAGCTATAAAATAATAGGTGCGGGTTATACGATACATGTCTGAATTTATGCGATTTGAAAAAGTATAAATCGGAATATTCATCATCGGTATATCTGAATTCTTTTGTTTTTCTTAGAATTTTTATGCTAAAGCTCCCATAATTCAGAATAATTTAATCCTTGATTTCCCTGAAGTTCTAATTTGCATCCCGAACGCTAATTTTGCACGATAGCGGTCGTGATTGTTAGATCGGGAACCAGAAGGCATCCAATTCCAAACCGAATACCGCCCATTTTTGCCAAAAAACAGTCTTAGCGGACCACCGTTAATTGGATTAAATCATTGATTGAACGCCTGAAATTCAAAACTATTAATAAAGTATAAGGTTTTCTAATCTCCTAAATAGCTTATTATGAAATCGTTCGAAAAAGAATTGTTTACGATCTATTTGTTAGCTGATCTCTTGATCCTGAATGGCTGTTTTGTTGTATTTCATGCATTTCGACTTGATGCCTTTCCAAATGTATTTCCGGAACATCTGTTGTACTTCCTTCATGTCAACATTAGCTGGTTCTTAGCATATTATATGTTCTCAGGGAAAAGTATTTTTCTGAAAAAAGGATTTTCGAATCGCATTTACAGAATCACAAGAAAGATGCTGATTTATATTGTTATAGCCGCTATGACAAGCTTCCCGTTCCTTATGGAATATTC
>Ga0209724_1000804_pt1 | contig 29652 bp, 17 predicted proteins | sample grotaG_FD_184143 | JGI IMG/M metagenome (GOLD analysis project Ga0209724, IMG submission 184143) | Glacier valley bacterial and archeal communities from Borup Fiord, Nunavut, Canada, to study Microbial Dark Matter (Phase II) -... | ecosystem: Environmental > Aquatic > Freshwater > Ice > Glacier ...
CCATATGGGACATACCCTTTTCCAACCTTAAACGGATTTGCTCTTGTATTTGATTCCCATCCTGAGTTTTTAAATTTCTCAGGAATAATATGGCTGAAGCTTTTTATTTGTTCATCGCTCCATTTAACTTCTGTACCATACCACCCCCAATCCAATTGAAGATATCTAAATCCGTTCTCTGATGCAAAATCAACCACTTTCTTTAGTTCATTTGTTTTCAGAAGAATGCTACCGTCGTTGCTTATTGTTTTTCCAGTAACAATCCAAGAACTATTTTTAATGGCACAGGGTGGATTTAAATTCAGGATTATTGACTCATTTTCAATTAATTTTCCTTCATCACTAGCCAGAGTGATCACTCTCCATGGAGTAGAGAATGGGAGTGAAAATTCTGCTTCTCCGTATAATCTGCTATTTAATCCCTTTTCCACATCATTATTTAATAACATATTTGGATAATTGTCAACATTCGCTTCTAAAATTGACGCAAACCCCTTTGAAAGTTTTATGGTTAGTGGTAAGAATGCTCCTGAATTTACTTTTTCAATATCAATAGGCAAATTTGAATAGGTTTGTTCGGTTTGGTAAATTGGAAAAGCTTTCGATCCCTTTACAAATTTAAAAGTTGACAGCTCTTTCTTGATCTTCCAAATAGTAGTATCTTTCTGTTTAGGAATTATATAACGGAAAGCAATTCCTTCGTTATAAATCCGGAATGCGACATTTATTAAACGATGTCGTTCACCGAGTTCTTCGAGACCAATCTCCATCGAATTGTAATTATCGTGTATTTTTTTATTTTCTCCGTAAATAGGTTTCCACCAATTGTCAAATTTTCTTGTTGAAGTTGATATTACCTTAAAACCACCTTCAAACTTAATATACGATTCAAATCCTAAAACAGATGCCTCTACTATCTGATCTGATTTAAAGAAAATTGAATACGTAGGGATTCCATCCAAGATTTTAAATAAAACCTTTACTTCTTTATCAGGAGAACTTGTTTCTATTTTTGAATACTGTGAATTCTGGCATCCAAGAATAGACAATAAGATTATTATGTATACATTAATAAATGTATTCGAGTTTGTTTTAATTTTAATATTCATAATAAATTTATAATTGATAATTTAATTTTTCTAAAACAGCACTGTAGTATTTATTATATAATTTAATCTTTATCATTGGCAGATACACACTATGTTTTAGCTAAAATGCAAGTATCGATTTCTTGTAGTTTTCTTTTAATTGCGTTATGCAATATGTTATTCATTTTGTTGTTTATTTAAAAACATCTTTTATTTTGATTACCCAGGCATACTGACAAGGATTATTGGCCGGATTTACTTCAGGAAATGTAATTGCAACTGAATTGCTTGATAATGTATATTTTACCTTACCACTATATCCGAGCATTGAAATCAAACCAGCTTTTTTGATACCATTAATTTCAATTGGTTTATCAGGCCATTGGTTAACAATTAGATACAGATCGTTGCCTTTTTTGGTAAAGAAATTGGTTGTTTGCTTGGTTATTGCCGGCGCTTTTTCCCAATTACGGGTTCCGTAAATTGCCTCGCCATTTACTTTCAGCCTTGCACCCATATCAGTTAGTCGTTGTTGCATAATTACTGGAATGGTTCCCTAGGGGGTTGGTCCAATATTAAGCAAGAGATTTCCGCCCATCGCTACTTTCATGATCAGATCGTTTACCAATTGTTCTGAAGTTGCATAATTTTCCAGATTTTCATTTTTATTGTATCTAAAAGAATAACCAATTCCTTTGCATTCTTCCCATGGTCGCTGAATAACCTCAGTACCCATCATTTGATCTCCCAATAATCCATACTCGGCAGTGAGATAGCCTCCATGTTTAGCCCAGATATCATTTCCCCAGCGATCGTTAATGATGATAGTCTCCTTAACTGGTGACTCATTATAAAGCCAGGCCATAAATTGAGGCATTTTCCATGTTGATGAAGGATAATTCCATTGACCATCTTCCCAAAGTATATCGGGTTTATAACGGTCGCGGAGTGGTCCCTCATCCATCGCATTCCAGTTCCACGATTGCGGTGAAGGCCACAAGGCAAAACCCTCGTGGTGCTTGCTGGTTAATACAATATATTTTGCGCCAGAGTTTTTAAATAACTCTGCCATTGGTCAGGGTTAGCATTTGAGCTGTAAATCCAGAGTCGAAATCTTCGTAGCGCGAGCCTTTCCCATAAACTTTTTCCTGATGTTCCAAAAACAGATCTTAACCAAAGTCGTTTTTCAATTCCGACTATCGAGAGATACCCAATTGGACTGGTAATTTTTCTGGGCCATTAAAATAAACTGACTGGCCAAAAGCAAGGATATAAACAGTATTTTTTTCATTTTCGCTTCAACTATTATTTTTCTATTTTGCCTTATTAACTTTTTATGATTTCTATATGCTGTTTTTCGAGCATACTTTTTTTACTCGTATAAAGTATAAATTTACCTGATGGATCGTATTTCCAATCATCAAATTGCTGACTGTCAAGCAAAACACTTTTTGGCTTTTTGGGTAAATCAAATTCAATCTGATAGGTTCTGGAATCGTTCATTCCTGAATATTTGCCCTGAACCGGATATATGATGAATTCGGTTTTTTTATCAGACTCATTACATTCGAAACGAGTTTTGGCGATATTCCCTTTCTCAAAATCAAAACTCACGCCATCATCTTCAAGCAAAGTATATGAACTTTTGTTTTCAGGATAAAGCCTTACAATCAAAGTATCAACAGGATATTCTCCAATGTATTGCATTGGTTTTTGATATGGAATAATTGCCCCGGCCTTGATAAACAATGGCCCACCGCGGTTTTCAGGAATCTTGCATATAACAGATTGTTGACCGGTAAATTTCTGGCCATTCCAATAGTCTATCCAATTTCCTTCGGGCAAATAAACAGAATCGGTATACGCACCGACCAACAGATATTCACCAAACATATACTGATGAAGTGTGTTCTCGAACATTTTATCGTTTGGATAAGCCAGTGCCATTGGCCAAACAATCGGCTGTCCGCTTATAGAACTGCTGATCGCAGCCGAATAAATATAAGGAATCAGGCTGTAACGCAATTGGGCATAAAACCTGAACATTTCCTTGTCATGATCATTGTAATACCATGGATGCAGGATCCATGCCCAACTGTTCAACTGAACCCAAGGCGTGAAAAAGGAATAGTGAATTGCCGGACCTTTAACAGCTATATCTTCCAACATATCAACTGCAATGTTGGGATTTCCTGAGAAACCCTGATTAATTATATCATACAGACTTTTTACATTTCCTCCATTATCGCCAACAGTTGCAGCTCCCCAATGTGGAGATCCGGCATATCCACCGCAATAATGATGAAACGACCGTAATCCAGTGCGTTCACGAAAAGTAGTAAACATCTGCTTTTGCAATAATACCTGATTCAGATTATGCATTTCAGCATCGGTTTTACCATTGAAATATTTTCGATCGGGATGCTCATCAAGTGTTCTGCCCGGATCGAGTTTAAATCCGGCAACTCCCTGATCAATGAACTTGATTAAATGTGGAAACCAATGCTCTAAACCGGATTGTGACTTACCAGTTTTTTCGGCCAAATGATCTTCCTCTTCAACTGTCAAATCGTGCTCGGCATTGAGCCATAGTGCAGTCTTGAAACCCAGATCCTTCATCTTGCTTAGATACATGTTCGTTTTTTTTATATCCTTCGGGTTGGGCAACCAGGCATAATCGCTCTGAAAATGGCTTTCGTTCCAGTCTTTTTTTGTTGACGAATCGTAGTTTTTAGCCATCCATTGCGGTTCGAGCCAATAGATATCACATGGAATTTTTTCACTCCGGAAACGAATGGCATTATCAAGCACGTTGAATTGGTTTTCAAGAATATTACTTCCAAAAGCAAATCCGTAAGCAAATTTTGGCAATAAGTAAGGTTTACCAACAATGGTTGTATATTGTTCAATCACATCTGTCATGGCATTCCCAAGTATCAGGTAAAAATCTATTTCTCCTGAAGTGTTATATAAGAAGAGCTTCTCTTTTTGGAATCGGCCAACGTCGAAGTAACTTTTCCGGGTGGTATTGTTAAAAATTCCCCAACCATTCGTACTCATTAAAAAAGGCATCGGGGCTTCGGCTTTTTGGTAGGTTGCCCAAATGCGCAAAGCCGATCCACGGTGTTGAACATTTGAGCGGCTTGCACTTCCCGAGCCATAAAAACGTTCGTTATCTTTCAGTGTGATTCCTAGTATTCCTGAACTTAAGGTATCGCAAATCTCACAGCCTTCATTACCCTTTCCGGTATAATTAGCATCACCAATAATTCCGCCTCCTGATTTAGATTTACAAAAATAATTTTCAAGTGACTGCCTTAGCTCCCGGTCAAAAGAAACATCTTTACTCAGGCCGGCAATTTTAGAAATTACCGTTTCTCCTTTTGTATCTATGACAGAAATATCTCCACTGGAACTATTGATGGTCAAACGAAAATCAGCAGTCTGAATAATCTGATTTCCTTTTTCAAGTAATGACTTAACATTAGTATGGGGCCAGTTTTCCTTGAGAATTCCATAGCGTTCCATTAGATTTTCCGTGAATTCAGCTTTCCCGGTAATTCCAATCCGAAAAATATGATCGGAACAAACCTGCACACAAATAGTTTGCTTGTTCTTTAACTGAATAAAAAACATATTTTTTGATTCCTGAGAAAAGCCGCTAGCGGATAAAAATATACCCAACAAGCAAAAAGCTATTCCTAAATTAAGAGTAGGAAAGAATTTACTAATAACTATTTTAAAGTTCATAAATTAATCGGTTTATATATGATTATCCTCAATTTTGTTTTAATTAGAGTCTGTCCATAGAGTTCATGATTTTTCATGAATTCAACTCTATAAAGATTTTTTCATGATTTTCATTTTTAATTATTCACAATAATATTTCTCTTTCGTTCATTTTGTCAATTTTTATCAGTTTATCTCAATTTTAACCCTCTTTTTTTGATCTGGGAGCATAATTTTCCCATTCAGCATCTTTTTTGTGATTCAATATCGGTATAAATACTAAACCAACTTCACCACATGGGCCGTCATTACTCTTATGTTATATGCTATAACACTCCATAAAACTTTAGCCTCAAAATGTTCCCAACCTTTCCATGTGCAACGACGAAGGTCGAACCCACGTTTGATATTGGAGATCACGGCTTCCATTCCACTACGCCACTTTTTTAGCCTTGTCTCCATATTTTTGCTTGTTGCAATGTTTCGAAGGCTTCCGACAATTTTATTGAACACAATGTTTATAATGCCTTTTCCTTTTGCGTGTCCCTGGTTTACTAACGAGGCATATCCACCGTCAGTTGCGTAATCACGAGGAGCTTTGCCGTAATTTTTGATGATGGCATCAACTGCCGGTACAAACAGGGTGCTGTCATTAGGATTGCCCCGTAAAATCTGGCAATGCAAAACCAGGTTGCTTTTTCCACTGCACAAATCAACTTTATGTCCAAATTGTATTTCCCTGCTACCTTTCATGATGATGTCGGTGTGCCGCTCATAGATGGAAAATATTTTTGCATCGTTCGCCACTTTTTGTTCTTTTATTTCCTTGAGGTAAACCATATCATGAACCAAACCCATCAACTCTAAATGCTTCTCAAGCTCCATTTCCAAAACCATTGCTTCAATGCTTGAGAACGGCTTTTTTTTTATCACATTGGATACCTGGTTAATGGTTTTTATAAATAAACCTAATTGCTTGTAAAACAGATCTTTTCGTACATCTCCTTTTGTGTTGTTGATTTTGAAATAGGTCTTTTTCCCCTGCTTGCTATAATCCAGATAAGTCAAACCTTTAACCTCTTCCCTTAAATGTCCAAGTAACCGATAGGCTTCTTTAATACAGTCCCATAGTATTGAATTATTGGTCGGATGGTGAATGTTGGTCTCAACGATCGTACTGTCCTGCCTGATTTTTTCAAGATCCTCGATGCCTTCGTTTATGGCTATTTTATTCAGCTCCATAAGTACCTTTTGTAAATTGTCCGGGCTAATCTGTGAAATGTATTTTTGGTACAATTGAAAACTGTATGGCCGCAATTCATCTATTATTATGAACAATGAGCATATCCTGGAATCTGTCTGGTGATAATCCAACTGCCTATAATCAAGACCTTTAAGCTCTTTGTAAATGGCTGCACGCACTATTTGTTCCACACTAGGAGTATCTTTCCTTCCAAAAACACTGGTTTTTTGACTCTTGGTAATGTCTTCTTGTAAAAGAGCAACAAGATGGGGGTGCAGTTCCAAGATGGTATCTATCAAGCCTAATTCAGGATCTCTGGCCCAGTCGGGTTTATCAAACTTTAACTTAAATTCTTCAAATAGCTTCATGGTATTTTTTCTTAAAAATAATAAAAAAAAACATATCTACAATGGCTATATGTAATTATTTATCAACAATTTGATGTTTATAGACAGACTCTAATTAATCTCAATTTTCAGCTCAGTTATTCTCATGGAATGACAATAGATATCTGTTATGGTAAGTAAAATCGAAATACAGGCAATTATTAGTTTAGTCTTCATTCTTCATTTTTTTTCGCAATAGTTTGCAAATGTTTTATGTGTTAAATGCCTTGGTAAAAAAGATTCATCGTTATTAACCCTTTAATAACTGGTATTAATAAACCTCCACATTCGAAATAACCGGACAAGCTTTTGAATCTTTGATCACAATTCGGAGTTTCTTACCTTCAACCGGATTGATTCGCAGAATACGCTTGTAGCCGATGGTTGTTCCCAGTGCAACTTCCTGCCATTTGCCTTCTTTTTCAACTTCAACTGAGAAGTTTTTAACTCTCTGACCAAGCTTAATATATTCCTGAATAAGCACATAACTGATCAGTTTGCTTTCGCCGAGGTTAATCACCAAACTTCCGGTTTTTTCCTGATCGTTAGTTGCCCAGTAGGTTTCTTTTTTGCCATCCGTTACCTTCTCTGCTGAGAATTCAAGAGCGTTTCCCCGGATAGATGAAGCTTTAACCGGTTTATTTAATGCCAGATTAATTTTGAACCTATCGTCAATCAGCTTTTTCCAGCCTTGTAGCGAAGCCACATCAATTTCGTTGATTAGCCCTCGACGGTCGGGTGGAATATTCAGAATCAAGTTAGCTCCTCGACCAACAGAACTAAGGTAAATATCGAATAGTTGTTCTGGAGTTTTTACCAGCGAATCTTCTTTTGCATGATAAAACCATCCCGGACGGATAGACACATCGACTTCTGCTGGCATCCAGTTTTTCCCATTTTCATTTCCTGTATTTAGCAAATTCCCGATACCACTCTTCCCTGCATATAGGCTGTCAGCAGTTATGATGTTCCAGTTAGTTTCGTTTACATATCCGCTTTCGTTGCCACACCAGCGAATATCTGGTCCGCCATCGCTGAAAAAGATCACATTGGGGTCAATTCCACGGATCATTTTCAATGTCGCGGGCCAGTCATAATAGGTTTTGCCATCAATTTTTCGTTTCTCTTTAGCACCACCGTAAAAGCCATCACCACCGTTTGCACCATCGAACCACATTTCAAAAACCGGCTTATGAGCAGCAAAAAGCTCTTTTAATTGATTACGATAATATTCAATATAAGAAGGTGAACCATAGTCGGAACGGTTGCGATCCCATGGCGAAAGGTAAACGCCGAATTTTAATCCGTCGGCGCGACAGGCTTTCTCCACTTCATCAACCACATTGCCTTTTCCATTTTTATAAGGACTGTTTTTCACCGCATGTTCAGTGTATTTACTGGGCCAAAGACAAAATCCATCGTGGTGCTTGCAGGTTAGAACCAATCCTTTGAAGCCTGCGGCTTTAATCGTTCTGGTCCATTGTGTCACATCCATGGCTATCGGATTAAATACAGATTCACTTTCATCGCCAAATCCCCATTCTTTGTCAGTAAATGTATTGGTGGTAAAATGAACAAATGCATATTGTTCCATTTCGTGCCAGGCAATCTGACGATCAGTGGGGACAGGATAAAGAGGTTTGGGTGGGCTTGTTTTTTTTGTTGAGAATGATGCCAACAGCGAAAATGCCATAAAAACAAACGTTAATAAAGAGAATATTTTTTTCATAGTAACAATAGTTATTTAATATTTAACAATTTCCGACCAGGAAGCAAAATCTACCTTAACATTGTTTAAGAACAAATTTTAACCCTGTCGGTGATTCATCAAACAAAAAAGTTTACCTTACAAACGCTCCAATTTAGCAGCCGACATCATCGACTTGCTACTAATCGAAACATAGCAAAGTGAAAAATTAATAATTTTCATTTTGCATCGTCGGGGGAGTCTAATTTATTTAATGGCTCATTATATGAAGATATCAAGACAAGGGATTGTTTGAGCTCAAAAAAAGAAGCTTAAAGCCAATTTCTGAATTCTTCTTATTTTGCAATCCATGACTTGTAAAAACATTTCATTTCAGTCCATTATTGTTTTACTAATTTATAGAGTTCGCTGTTGACCATCATTATATATAAACCCCCAGACAAATTTTTGATATTAAGTGAGTTGTTGTATACCGTTTGTGTTAATAACAGATTACCGCTCAAGTTGAAGATTTGGATAATAAGAGGTCTATTATCCGGATTGGTGAACATGATGTTTTCGTTCGCGGGGTTAGGATAGAACTGAATTTCACCAAGTTTTTGCTGCTTTGTATAGGTTGCATCTTTAGACATATAAATAGGATCTGAATAGCCAACGCGCTCCTGAGTGTCAATAATACGGGCAATATAAAAACCAGTTGTTTCTGGATTAACTATTTCGCCACCAGCTGTGGTATAATTAGTAGTTGGCAATGAAACCAGGTATGGATTTGAAAGTTTCTGAATGAATTGGCTTTTCGTGCCGTTATAAACCAGTTTTGTATTCTGGAAAGCTTCGGCAAAACGAACGTCAGTTCCAACCGGAGGAGTTACTGTTAATGTAGCGTTACCTAAGGAGGGATTACCATTTATTGATACAAATATAATCCCAGGCAATGCCTTGTTTGCCGGGATGACATAGTAATTGCTATTGCGTAAAGCTTTGGATTGATTGGTTTCGTAAACGCAGATGGGAGCCCCCCATACACTTTTTATTTCTATACCATTGCCATCAAATAACAATGCCTTCAAGCGAAAAAATCGTTTTGCGGGTAAATTATCAACATGGAAATTTGTGAATACTGCGGCACCAGTTGATTCGGCAAGCACCGGCTTCATTTCAGAAGAAGTGACCAGATTATAATCGCCATCATATAGTTCCAGTTTGGAATTCACCGTTTGAATGTCCCAATTCACTATTAAACTTTCAGCATAAAGTGCTTCTCCCAGATGGATGTGCTGAGGAGAAACTGCATATAGATTTGCGGAGTTAGTCGGTTTTGAAGGAATAGAACCCAGTTTGTATGCATATAAACGAGTTATGTCACTCCGCGAGAAGCTCCACCAGCTGGAAGGCAACAATTGAGATTCTTCACTACAGTCGTTAGCTGTTGAAATATGCCACCATTGTAAATGGGAATCGAGGTGAGCCTGTAACATTTCACGTAAATGATAAGTGCCTTTGTATCCACCTTGGGAATCTTCCAAATAACCCCCATTAGGACTTTCCCTGCTGTAAGCAGGAAACATGCCACCCAGAGTTGCACGATTTCCATTTGAGTTCATCAGTGAGATAAACCAATTCCAATTATTCCAGTTATCTGTATTTCGATAATTGGTATCAGTCCAGACATAACTACCATCAAATGCCTGAAACCAGGAAGTAATAGCGGATTTATTGGGAATTCCATTGTTCCAATTGATATTTACATCCTGGAAAAAGAATGTGTTATACCCTGCGCTACTTAATTGTGAACGGACAGATTTCCAGACGGAAAGTGATGTGCCCTGAGGAGCATAAGTGAAGATTACATATTTCCCGTCAATCATCGGGGCATTGCTGTAATTTTTTGCAACATCAAGATAGCTTTTCACTGAGGTAACAATATCATTGAGATTTCCGGCGGAAACGCAGATTGTCATTTTAATAGCCGGAAAATTACGATTGAAATCGGACATCATATCTGCTTTCCATCCATTGAATGATTCGCCAGGTGATGTGCCGATAATATAGCCTGTAATTCCTGATTCCAAGAGTCGAGTACCCATAGAAAATCGTGCAGGGTTATTCTCATTTTCCTGTAAATCCAGCATATATAAACTACCATAGGGGGTTGCCTGATTCCAGGGAGGCATTCCATGTGGTTCAGTAAATAACCAAATCCGTTTGTCGGGCATCGACTGGTTATTCAGAACAGTTCGGGCAGCCTGTGCGTACAAATCAGTGCTAATATGGCTAAGAAACAATAACAAAGTTGTAATCAAATAAAATTTGTATTTGTTCGCTTTAAAGTGACATAAATAATAATTCATGTGTTTATGTTTTTAGAATTGGTTTTTATTTCGAAATTGTTGTCAATTGATCGTTTGGATTGTTTTCTGCTGGCACATTTTCAGTCAGTTAAATGGTTATATTATTTATTGCTCAATTGTATCAGTTGTAAAAAGCTGCACTTAAATTAATAATTTTGATTCTCAAGAGTAATGATTTAAATGTTTTGAAAAATGCAAGTCAACTGTGTTTCTGATCTTGAAAGTGCTTACTATAAAAGGTTTCCATCAATCAATATTTTTCCCACATACCAATTGTTTTCGACGTATTCGTCAGGGTTTTTCATTACATTATCATGCTTTTTCAGAATTCCTACTTTATCGAATGGTTCGCACAATAGTCTGAAGATAATTTGGTGCTTTTTATCTTCCAAATGATCAATCACAAAATAATTCATTCGCCTATATGTACAGTATTCATCAAATCTCGAAATGGTATCCTTGACCAATCCATCAACTTCAACAACTACCCTTCCGGCATCTGGGCCCATGATATCGTAGGCACCCACAGCACTCCCTTTGAAATTAATAGTCAAGGTCTCTCCTGATCGGGTGGTTTTTCCTATGGTATTCATATAATTTCCAAAACCGGAAAAGGGCGTTTTATCTTCTTTCAGAATAATTTCCCAATTTTCACTTAGCATATTATTATCGATGTCAATCATTTTTGCATTCGAGAAATTATCAGCTGTAAGCGGTTTTAATAAAATATGTTGTTTTAATTTTAATTTATTCACTATAAACAAAGCCTCGAAGGACTGCCTAAATACATCAAAATAAATCTTGTGTCCGGTTTCAAGGTAGGGGTGCACTCCATCCGGACTGAAAACTTTAGTTCCGTTAAGCTCTTTAGATTTATCAGTGAAAATTAGTTGATTGCTGCTAACCATCTTGCTTACCTTGTATCCCAAATTAATTGTTGGGATTTGATAATAATCAGCCACCTTTTCCATGGCCATAATCGAGTTTGGTAATAATCCCTTCATTTCGGTTTGTAGAAAATCCTCTTTGATGGTGTAGACAAAACAGATATCTGTTTTGGAATTATATTGCCATATCTGGCGAACTATTCCTTCCATAGCCCGAATAACCTTGTTCGCTGAGGTACTTCCATCGTTCACGGCAAATTCAACGAAAACCAAATCAGGCTTAAATTTCAATACCTGATCGTGTAACCTAAATACGCCAAAATCAGAGCCGGTTCCACCTATTGCAGCATTCACTTCAGTAAATCTCGATTTTGGAAACTGTTCATTCAGCCATTCCAATGAATACACTCTCCATCCATCCTGAGCAGTTATACTTCCACCTAAATAGGCCACTTTTAAAGTGTCGCCTCGTGTTGCCTTAAGAAAAAAATTAGGAAGGCCATTTCTTGCTTTTAGTTCTTTGGACTCGCCTTTTTCAGTCTTATCTGACGAAAAACAAACGGTACTGAAATTTAGGAATACAATAAAAGTAAGAATAGTAAATAGAATTTTAAAGTTCATTGGTTATTTTTAAATTGGTTATATTTTAAAAATTGGAATCTTTATGTTTTAAGTTAAACTTGTTTTTTCAATTAGATCCCTCTAATTTACCAGACCAAAGGTTTCCTCCGCCAGTTTAATAAATCTTTCATTCTGAAAAAGTGAAACAATATTGATACAATTTTCTTTTCTCATAGCAGTAATAAATGATCAGAAGTAAATTTTACAGACATTAATTAAACATTTTTTCAAACCTAAATTATAATTTATTAATATTAGTAATGTACGAGTCTGTCATTCAATATAGACCAGCTATCTATTCTACTCCGATACTATTTAAAACTCAAACATTTTTTAAGATGTTTGAGTTTTAAAATAAAAGGCTTTAATAAGTGAAATTGTTAGCAATTTCACTTATTAAATTGATCATTCTGATCAAAGGTTATTTCATGAATTTCTGACTGCCTCCATCACTCAATCTGACTATATACATGCCTTTACTTAGACTACTTACATCAAATTTAGCGATATTTCCGTTGGCTACTTTCTCCATCACAATTTGTCCTAAAGTATTGTATATAAAAACTTTAGTATTAATTGTAGCTAATGAAACATTTAGTTCGTTTTCAGCACCGATTGGATTAGGATAAACTATAAAAGAATTTTCATTCACACTTAGAGCAATATTTGAAAAAGTTAATTCATCATCTCTATCGGTTGAAACAGCCCCTGATAAGGTATAACTTGTGCGAGCAACGTTCGATGAACTTAGACCGGAAGGTGCTTTAGGTGCTTGTGTGTCAACAAATGTAAATTTGTTAAAATTTACTAAGCCCGAAGCAAATTCAATGCGAAGAACCTTGTTGTTTCCCGATCCTAAATTAATATTAGTCAACGATACATCCTGATAAATATCCCAGCTTCCGGTATTTGGAACCGAAATGATTGAACCTAACTGTGTTCCATCGAGATAAACTTTAACCTGACCAGTTGTGTACATGGAGGCAACTCTGAAAACGATGTTGTAATTTCCGGCGATTGCATTTATGGTATATTCCAACCATTCACCACTACTTGTCCAACCTACATTATATCCACCACCTGTATCGGTGGTTGTCGAAATATCAACATTTTCAGTAGTTCGATATTGTGATCCGGTATTTCCAGCATCAGCGTCTTGGTATGCAATGCCCTCCCCTCCATTGTCAAAATCTTCAGCCTGAATAATACAAGGGATTGTGCGGGCTGATCCGCCATAAGGACTTTGGCTGACAGTAGTGAATTTTATCCAATTCAGATTAAGTCCTCCGGTAAATTCAAGCCGGAGAATTCTATTTGTTCCTCCAGTAATATTCCTATAAGGAATAACTATATCCTGATAAGCATTCCAGTTTCCAGTGTTGGGTAATGAGATCGTTGATCCGATTTGAGTTCCATCAATTAGAATTTTGAGCTGTGCAGTTGCCGACACAGTTGCAACTCGCAATGTGATATCGTAATTTCCACCAGTTACATTGGTTGTATATTCAAGCCATTCACCAGAAATACTATAACCAACATTATATCCTCCGCCCGAGTCAGTAGTTGATGAAATATCCACATCTTCAGTAGTTCGATATTGAGATCCGCTATTCCCAGCATCAGCGTCGTGATATGCAATACCCTCCCCTCCATTATCAAAATCTTCAGCCTGGATAGTACTGGGGATTGTGCGGGCTGATCCGCCATAAGGACTTTGGCTGGCAGTAGTGAATTTTATCCAATTCAGATTAAGTCCTCCGGTAAATTCAAGTCGGAGGATTCTATTTGTTCCTCCAGTGATATTCGCATTCGGAATAACTATATCCTGATAAGTATTCCAGTTACCAGTGTTAGGTAATGAGATCGTTGATCCGATTTGAGTTCCATCAATTAAGATTTTGAGCTGTGCAGTTGTCGTAACTGTGGCAACACGCAATGTGATGTCGTAATTTCCGTCAGTTACGTTGGTTGTATATTCCAGCCATTCACCAGAATTACTCCAACCAACATTATAGCCTCCACCAGTGTCAGTAGTTGATGAAATATCAACATCTTCGCCTATTCGATAAGCTACTCCGGTATTTCCAATATCTAAATCATGAAAAGAGACTCCATCACCGCCAGTGTCGAAGTCTTCAGCCTGAATTGTTCCGGGTATCGGCCGTGCACTACCTCCGTAGGGAGCTTGTGCCGAAAGGAGATTAACCAAAACCGGATCGGAATAGCCAACTCGCTCCTGAGTGTCAATAATACGGGCCATATAAAAACCAGTCGTTTCAGGATTTACTATTTCGCCCCCAGAGGTGGTATAACTAATAGTTGGCAATGAAACCTGGTATGGAGTTGAAAGCTTCTGGATGAATTGGCCTTTCGAACCGTTATAAACGAGTTTTGTATTCTGCAAAGCCTCTGCAAAACGTACGTCAGTTCCAACCGGAGGGGTTACTGTTAGGGTAGCACTACCTATGGACGGATTACCATTCATTGATACAGATATAACCCCGGGCAAGGCTTTATTTGCCGGAATGACGTAGTAGTTGCTATTGCGTAAAGCTATAGATTGATTGGTTTCGTAAACGCAGATGGGAGCGCCCCATACACTTTTTATTTCTATACCATTGCCATCAAATAACAATGCCTTCACGCGAAAAAATCGTTTTGCGGGTAAATTATTAACATAGAAATTTGTGAATACTGCGGTACCAGTTGATTCGGCAAGCACCGGCTTCATTTCAGAAGAAGTGACCAGATTATAATCGCCATCATATAGTTCCAGTTTGGAATTCACCGTTTGAATGTCCCAATTCACTATTAAACTTTCAGCATAGAGCGCTTCTCCCAGATGGATGTGCTGAGGAGAAACAGCATATAGATTTGCAGAGGTGGTTGGTTTTGATGGAATAGAACCCAGTTTGTATGCATATAAACGAGTTATGTCACTCCGCGAGATGCTCCACCAGCTGGAAGGCAACAATTCAGATTCTTCACTACAGTCGTTGGCTGTTGAAATATGCCACCACTGTAAATGGGAATCGAGGTGAGCCTGAAGCATTTCGCGTAAATGATAAGTTCCTTTATACCCACCTTGTGAATCTTCCAAATAACCCCCACCGGGACTTTCCCTGCTATAAGCAGGAAGCATGCCACCCACTGTTGCACGATTTCCATTTGAGTTCATCAGTGAGATAAACCAATTCCAGTTATTCCAGTTATCTGTATTCCGATAATTGGTATCAGTCCAAACATAACTACCATCAAATGCCGGAAACCACGAAGTGATATCGGATTCAGCTGGAATTCCATTGTTCCAGTTGATATTTACATCCTGGAAAAAGAATGTGTTATACCCTGCGCTAGTTAATTGTGAACGGACAGAATTCCAGACGGAAAGAGATGTACCTTGAGGAGCATAAGTGAAGATTACATATTTCCCATTGATCATCGGGGCATTGCTATAATTCTTGGCAACATCAAGATAGCTTTTCACTGAGGTAACAATATCAACGAGACTTCCGGAGGAAATGCAGATTGTCATTTTAATCGCCGGGAAATTAAGATTGAAATCGGACATCATAGCTGATTTCCATCCATTGAATAATTCGCCAGGTGTTGAGCCGATAATATAACCTGTAATTCCTGATTCCAAGAGTCGTGTACCCCAAGAAAATCGTGCAGGGTCATTCTCACTTTCCTGTAAATCCAGCATATATAAACTACCATAGGGATTTGCCTGATTCCAGGGAGGCATCCCATGAGGTTCAGTAAATAGCCAAATCCTTTTGTCGGGCATCGACTGGTTATTCAGGACAGTTCGGGCAGTCTGCGCGTATAAATCAGTGCTAATATGTCCAAGAAACAATAACAAAGTTGCAATCAGAAGAAATTTGTGTCTATACACTTTAAAGTGGCATAATAAATAATTCTTCATGTGTTTAAGTTTTTGAAATTTAGTTTTATTTCGAAATAGTCGTCAATTGATAGTTAAGATTGTTTTCTGATGACACTCCTCGAGTCAGTTAAAAGGGTTGTATTATTTATTGTGCAATTGTATTTGTTGAAAAAAGCAGCACTTGAATTATACGAGGCTTTCACTCATATTGATAAATTTAGACCAACTAAGTATTTTAGTCCTATACTATATTAAACCCCAAACATTTTTTAAAATGTTTGAGGTTTTATATAAAAAGCTTTAATCAGTGAAATTGTTAAGCAATTTAACGAATAAATTTATTAATCTGTTGAACGGTTATTTCATGAACTTCTGAGTGGTACCGTCGGACAATCTGACGAAATACATGCCTTTACGAAGACTGTTTACATCAAATTTCGTCATAGTTCCATTAGCAGTTTTTTCCATCATTTTTTGTCCTAGTGTATTGTAAATGGAAACTTTAGTAATGGTTGAAGCCATTTTATCAACAGTCAATACATTATCCACCTGATAAACTCTCATTAAGTTCGTTTTGGCAAGTTGTTTTTCAATTCCTGTACTTAGCAGAGCTAAATTAGCATCTTTAATCAAAAGTACGCTATCCACATAAACCGTTGATACGGACCTTGATTCCAACCAAGTAATTTGCTGAGTGGTAGTTGGATGAATCTGATCAAATGTTACATGGAAAATAAACCAGGCAGGATCAGTAGTCGTGTTATAGGTCCATTCTGATCTGCCATCTTTTGCCAAAGGGTCTGGACTAACTCCATAGCGATTATGACTGTTAGCTGCATTGTCTTCGAAGTCCACTGTATTCGTTCTGGTTTCACTTGACCATGATTTGAATTTCAATGTATACGGAACATTCGGTTCTGCTATAAGAGCACTTTGGTTAAGTGTATAATCCCAGTTACCGCCGCCAGGGGAAACGTGAGTTTTCATTATAACAACCCCTTCACTGACATAAGGAGCTAAAGTTGTCTCAGTCCCTCCCCACATGGATCCACTCCAGGAGCTGAGATCGGTATTGAAATCCCAGTTTGTAATCAGGTTAAGGCTATTCCAGATAGAATTCTTATCAATAACCTGACCACTAATGATTATTTCATAAGGATCTGATTCAGCCCAGCCACCATCGACGGCATAAGCCTTTACCGTTACAGTACCATTGAGAAGGGGGGTAACAAGACCGGTATCACTGATTTTTGCACTGCCGGTACCATTGGTTAATTTCAATATTAATTTGTTATTATAGGCATCGGCGGGTACTGTAGTCGTAGTCAATTGAAGAGTTTCACCATTAGTAGTTATAGATTTTCCTCCGTCAATAGTAATTTTGTCAACATAAATCAAATCTCCTGAACCTTCGAATGTCACATGGCCGGCTTCGTCCATGTTGTTCCAATTTTCGTCATTATCACCTCGGGTTCCATCGTTTGACCATACAGCACGTTTCCGGCTTTGACCATCATTATCATTATCAACAATGGTGACATCGAAACCCATTGTTGCGGTTTTATCAAACATAACACCATCTGCGTCGGGAATTGATTCCCATGGGACAAAAAATTCGGCAGTCCAATCAGGGTTTGCTACATTATATGCATATTGAACATTATTCTGTGCTAAAAGTGATCCATCAATTTTACCTTCGAATTGGTCTGGGGCAATTTGCCTGTTCCCATTAGTATTGTCGTGACCTCCATTACCATCGGCCAAATTCTTATTGGTATCAAAATAGAGTTCAACATGATCATATTTGTGATTTCCATCGGTATTACCAAACCAAGGATGCCATACGTTGTCAGAACAAACTACAATAATATAAATACCGGCATCGTCCCAAAGGGCTTTCCAGTAAGTATCACCTTCATTTCCAAACGTTGGTATCTCTATCTGATAAGGTAAGGTCACATTGTGCTTCACTATCGGAACCCACACATCATCAATAACGCCATCAATAACCGGCTGAACATCAAATGCTTTGGCAATTACTGCCTCCGGCCTAACAGATTGCGCCATAGTCATCGTACACATACAGGCACTTAATAAAAAAGTAAAGAGTTTTCTTTTCATAAATTTTAGTTTAATTATTAAAAATATATTAATTGAATGCAGTTTCGATCCTTAAGCAAATTGCCGTTTCCGTGAATTATAGTCCATCTCTGAATTTGGCGCAACTTGAAATCTCATAGATTTGCATTTAATAGTATATTGCATAAACGATAGTCTACCCCCCTTGTAAGAAGAATTATTTTTCTTAATTTTTTGATTGAACTATTAGGTGCAGGGAAATCGCTCATAACATTCCTGCATTTTTTATCTGTAAATATTCTCCACAGTGCAGCTTTTGGCCTTTCCCCTTTTTTTGATGCTTTATGAAGGGATATTCAAGGAAATATATAACTTTGTTCCCATATTTATAAAAGCAATGTTTGAGAATGACAATGAGCTAATAAGGAGGATCCAGGAGGAGGATGAAGTAGCATTTAAAGTTATTTTCAATAGATACTATTCCAGATTATTCTACTTTATTCTTGAGTTTGTTTCATACAATGATATCGCGGAAAACATTGTTCAGGATACCTTTTTCACCCTCTGGAACAAACGCCATACCATGAAGGAAGATTCAAATCTGGGCGCTTTCTTGTTTACAGTTGCAAAGAATAACTGTTTGTATAAACTAAGGGAGCAACGTTCGCGCCAAAAGGTATTCAGTTCCAATATTTTAAGTCAGGAAGATATAGAAATGAATATGGATGTTTTAAGTAGTCTTGACACTTCATTATTTACTTTTGAAGAAATAAATCGAATCATCGAACTTACCCTTGAGGAATTGCCTCCTCAATGTAAAAAAGTATTTATTTTAAGTCGGTTTAATGAAAAAAAAAACAAGGAAATAGCCGAAGAACTCAATATTTCAATCAAAGTGGTTGAAAAGCATATTTCTAAAGGCTTAAAAAAATTCAGGGTTACTTTGAAAGATTATCTCCCTTTTATCGCCTATCTATTCATTTCATAAACATAAATACAACAATTTTAAAGTAATTTGTAAAACAAAAGCATAGCAGGGGGGTAAACAGTGGTTTGTGCAATATACTATAAAATCCATTTATGAAAAATCTCGATGCCATTTTAAAAATAATAACTGGCAATTCTGATTCTGAAATTAAACAGGAAGCTTTTTCATCTGTTCAAGAAGATGAAGATTTAAAAGCAATATTCAGAAAGGCAAAAACAGTCTGGGCTCTGATGGCTGCTACAAAAAAAATGCCTGAATACCAAGTCGAAGAATCATATAGTACATTAAAAGCCCGCATTGCCAATAATCAATCTAAATTCCTCATTCTTTCCTTTTTGAAATATGCAGCGGTTATTACAATTGCCATTAGTCTATCAACTCTAACATATTATTTGGGTAGGCAAAATGCAGGCAACATGAGCGCCGAACTTAAATATATTTCAGTTGAAGCAGCTTTGGGACAAAAATCAAAAATAATTCTTCCTGATAGTTCTGTGGTGTGGCTAAATTCAGGATCAATTTTGACATACAACAGCAGGTACTCTTTTGATAACCGTAATCTTAATTTAAGTGGGCAAGCATTTCTCGAAGTCAGGAAGAATCCGAAACTTCCATTGGTTGTTGCTAGTGGAGATTTGAGAGTTAAAGTTTTAGGAACCAAATTCGATGTGAAGGCTTATCCAGATGATAATATGATAAGAGTTATACTTGAATCGGGTAAGGTTGAATTGCTTAGTAAAGTCGATTCTTCATTTAAACATCAGTTAAAGCCAGGAGAAATGGCTGAATATGAAACAAAATCAGGCAAAATAGCTGTTAAAACTATCAATCAGTTGAAGTATTCGAACTGGAAGGGGGGGGATTTGATTTTTGTGGATACTCCGATGGCTGAAGTACTGAAAAGTCTTGAAAGGAAATTTGATGTAAAAATTGAGGTGCTTAATCAGAAAGTTCTAAAATCGGTTTTTAATGCAAAGTTTAAAAACGAGAGTCTTAAAGAAATACTCGACTACATTCATTTCGCTTGTTCCGTAAACTATACATTAGAACCTGCAAGTGAGTTAAAGAAAGCGAGGGTGATCATTAATTAAATTCAAAAGAATTAAATACTTTTGAATTTTTAAAAGAGTAGGAGATGCTTCAACATCCCCTACTCTTAAAAAGCAAGTGTGTCGTTCTTCAGCAAAAACAAAGGCACACAGTAATCTGAAAACAAATTCAAATCATGACAAATTTATGAAAAAAAAACAATTATAAATTAATTTCATGGCTTCATTCGTTATGGAAGTCTAAATTATTGTGAATTATGAGAATAAAGTTTCTTATTTTGTTGGCTGGTATCTATCAGTTATTTGCGATAGATTCATATTCTCAAAGTAACCGGTTAAGTTTAAATCTAAAAAATGTAACCGCGAAAACTGTTTTAACTCAAATTGAAGATAAATCACAATTCTACTTTATTTATGATGCAACAGTTGTTGATGTTGAAAAGAAAGTTAGCATTGAATCAGACAATGAATTTATAACGATGGTTTTGGATGAATTGTTTGAAGGAACCAATGTAATTTATAAAATTAATGACCGACAGATTGTTTTGACCCCAAAACCTATAAACACAGGTAACGGTCAATCAAAATCAGTTACAGGTCAGGTGACTGATAAAACAGGGAATTCACTTCATGCTGTTTCGGTTGTATTGAAAGGAACAACAATCGGAACAATTACCGATTTAACTGGAAATTACTCACTTACAAATCTTCCCGAAAATACAATATTGCAATTCTCCTTCATAGGAATGAGCACTCAACTAGTAGAAATAGGAAATAAAACAATGATCAATGTTGTGTTATTGGATAAAACCACAGGAATTGATGAAGTGGTTGCAATAGGTTATGGCACACAGAAGAAAAAAGAATTATCAGGATCAGTTGTTTCAGTAAAAACCGATAACCTGAAAAACATTCCGGGTACTTCTATTGATCAGGCTTTGATCGGTCATGCTGCAGGAGTACAGGCAATTCAGGATGGGAATCCGGGAGGAATGGCTACTGTTCGAATAAGAGGAGTCAGCACTATGGGGAATAACGATCCCTTATGGATTATTGACGGAATTGCAGGGGGAATCGGCTATCTTAATCCAAGCGATATTGAATCGATGGACGTATTGAAGGATGCTTCAGCAACTGCAATTTACGGTGCACGCGCTGCCAATGGAGTGATTATTGTTACTACCAGGCAAGGGAAATCAGGAAAAACGAAAGTTGAATTGAATATTTATTCCGGTGTACAGAAAATCTGGAAGAAACTAGATATGGCCAATGCTACTGAATTTGCAGCGTTGGCCAATCAGGCATCTATCAATTCAGGCTGGGACCCCAATCCTGCGTGGAAAAATCCCGAATCATTGAAAACAACTGACTGGCAGGATGCAGTAACCAAAATTGGTTCGGTTCAGAATTACAATCTTTCGGTTTCAGGAGGAAATGAGAAATTAATATCATTGTTTTCACTCACCTACAACAAAAATGTAGGTACAATTATTAATTCAGATTATGAGCGATACACCATTCTTCTAAACAATGAGTATCAGGCTGCAAAAAGCCTGAAGTTTGGAAGCAGTGTAACATACAGTCGATCAAATTCAGAATCGGTTCCAACAAATAATGGCACCAATGGTGCTTTAAATCAGGCAGTTCAGATGTGGCCCGATGAACCTGTATATAATAAAGATGGCACTTTTAATATACTTTTACAAACTGCTGATCCGAAGTATTATTCGCGTATCAGCACAAATCCTGTTGCACAGCTCCATTATTTAAACAATGGAGTAAATTTCAATAGTCAATTTCAAGGTTCATTCTTTGGTCAGCTCGATTTGATTAAAGGACTAAAATACACATCAACATTGGGTGTAAGCGCCGGTAATGGCGGCAATCGAAATATCACGCCCAAATATGTATCAGATCCTGTTAATTGGCTCAACAATGCACAGAACAGTTTGAAATGGGGCTTGAATGAAGGCCAGAGTTATACCTTAATCAATACCTTGAATTATTCAAAAACGGTTGGTCTACATTTCCTGTCAATTTTACTGGGGACCGAAGCCAACAAAAGTAGTTATTATTTCATGAATACTGAGGCGCGTAATAGCCCAAGTAATATTTTGCAAAGCCCAGTCTCTGCACTAACAACCGAAGGGCGTGGAAATGGCAGTCTTGGCAGATCATTATCGTATTTTGGAAGGTTAAACTATATCTGTCACAATAAATACATTTTGCAATTTAATACCAGAGCTGACGCATCAGCCAAATTTTCACCCCATAACAGATGGGGATATTTTCCATCAGCATCATTGGCCTGGCGTATTTCAAAAGAAAAATTCATGAAATCGGTTTCATTTATTGATGATCTGAAACTTCGCGGAAGCTATGGCTTAACAGGAAATGAAAGTAGCATTGGAGGATATCCTTATATAACGACATTTGGAATTGTTAAAAGCAGTGTTTTTGGTGTTAATCAGCAAGGTTCTTCTACCTATCAGGTTAAAAATATTGGGAATCCCGAAGTTAAATGGGAGAGCCAAAAAATGACAGATTTTGGTTTTGATGCCACCTTATTTCATAATTCCTTGAATGTAAAAGCAGATTATTATCACAAAATAACAAGTGGCTTATTGGTGCAGGTTCCAGTACCGCAAACCATGGGTGCTCCCGGCGACAAGATTACTAAAAATGCAGGTGAAGTATTGAATTCTGGCGTTGAGTTTTCTACAAATTATGATGGCCATTTTCGTAATTTTAAATACAATGTAGATGCAAATATCACAACTTTAAAAAACAAGGTTCTCTCATTAGGTGGTGATGAAATTATTAATTCAGTGACCTTGGCCAACGAAGAGTATATGGATGTCCGAACTGCGGTTGGACGCTCAATAGGACAATTTTATGGATATATCACCGACGGAATTTTTCAGAATGTAACGGAAATAAGCAATTCTCCTATCCAAACAGGGGTTCAACCCGGCGACCGAAAATACAAAGATATCAACGGACCTGATGGAAAACCAGATGGAATAATAAGTGATTATGACCGTACCTATCTTGGGTCACCTATACCCAAATTTTACTATGGTATTAATATGGGTGGTTCGTTTAAGTATTTTGATTTTTCCATGTCGTTGCAGGGCCAATATGGAAATAAAATTTTGAATCAAATGAGAGCGCAGGTCTATAACATTCATAGCTGGCATAGTGACGGACTAAGCAACGTTTTAAAAGAGGTTAAAAATAGCTGGAGTGGGGAAGGCACCAGTAATACGATTCCGAGATTAACGGCCGATTTTATTGGTAACAACTGGCTTGGATCTGATTTTTATATTGAGGATGGCAGTTTTTTAAGATGTAGAAGTTTGCAAATCGGATATACACTGCCAAAAGTTTTGGTAAATAAGGCAGGACTTCAATCAACTCGCTTTTATATCAACATTCAGAATCTGTTTACTATCACAAATTATTCTGGTTATGACCCCGAAATTTCCAATTCCAATCCAATCAGATCAGGAGTCGATTGGGGTCAATACCCAGTTTCTAGAATTTTCACTTTGGGTGTAAATGTTCAATTATAAATGATTAAAACTATTTTTATGAAGAGAACTATAAGTATTTCATTTTTGAGCTTACTTTTTGTATTTATTGCATGTAAAAAAGACTTCATGAATATTGTACCTTTGGATGCGGTTCCCGAAAATTCATTCTGGAAAACGAAGGAGGATATTGATGGAGCTGTTAATGGTATTTATTCTGAATTTTTATCAGCAGTAATGGGTGGCACTGCCAGCACTGCAGCTTTGCCAACAAACGATTTCTATGCCAATGAGATTCAAGATATGTGGGATTTAATTACATTGAAGTTTACAGCTAACAATGGCCAGATTTATTGGATATGGTCCACGTGTTATACAAGTATTGCCAGAACCAACAGGGTAATTGCACGTACTCCAAAAATGCCAATCAATGCTGATTATAAAGCCATCAAGTTAGCTGAAGCCAAATGTATAAGAGGATATTTTTATTACACTTTGATTGCTGCTTATGGCGGAGTTCCACTTATTTTAGATGAACAAACAGCAACTTCAGATCCGAATCCTATACGTGCACCAATAGCTGATGTACTGCGCGCAATGATTAAAGATTTTACTGAAGCGGCAGCCGATTTACCCGCCAAATGGGATGATAACAATGTGGGACGTGTCACAAAAGGAACTGCTTTGACTTTGTTAGGACTTACCAATCTTTATCTTGAAGACTGGAATGCTTCAATTAAGTGTTTCGAGGATCTTGAAGCTTTAGGAACTTATAAACTATTGCCAAATTACATGGATCAGTTTAAATATAGTCAGGAAAATACCCAAGAGTCAATTCTTGAATGTCAATTCAGCGATACACCTGAAAGTAATAACTACTGGCAAAGCTTTTTTGGTCCTCGCGATGCCGGTGACGCTGGAGCAACCTCGGCAACCTGGGGTATTTTCTTCCCTACTCAAAAGCTTTTAAAATCACTTGAACCTGGCGACGATCGTCGTAAACAATTCCTTACTCCTGGTGAAAAGATTACATTGCCTGCAAGCAATTTTGTTTATACCATGCAGGGTGAAGGAAAATCAGCAAAAACCGATGTTGTTTTAACAAAATTCTGGGTTGGGCATCCTGCCTCCAACAACTTATCCGGACAAAATATATTGATGTTAAAATATTCTTCCGCGATTATGTATTATGCTGAAGCTTTGGCTCATGCCGGTCGATTTGCTGATGCTTACGCACAAATTAACCGAATCAGAACCCGCGCAAAATTACCCAACAAAGCAGTGGTTAATGATTTAGAGACTTGTATTACAGATATAAACAAAGAAAGACGAATTGAGAATTGTTTCGAAGTGAATGGTTTTTGGTACGATTTAACCAGAACCAAACAAGCCAAAAAGTTTCTAAAGGAACAGTATAATATTGAAATGGACGATTATAAATATCTGTTTCCAATACCTCAATCACAATTGGACTTAGATAAAAATCTGGAACAAAATCCAGGTTATAATTAGTCAATCATAAAATTTAGTTTTCTAGATGAACTTTAAAATATTATTTATACATTAAATGAGATAAATTAGTACATTTTCGTTGTTAAAAAATTGAAATTTCAGGGGCACCCTGCATAATAGGTATTGAGTCTTTTAAAAGATTCAACAATGGTATCGGAGTTGATATAAGCGGAATTGCAGAAAGTACAGACTTCCTTTGTTATAGCGTTAACAGTGCATATTACATTGATTCGGGTTCGTCCCGAAGATGATTTAATAAACATGCGCACCACAGTCCACAAAGCACAAATAAAGGGCTTTAATATAAAATGGGCAGCATCCGTAAAAAGCAACTGACATTCTCCCTCTTTAGCCTGATCAATGGCAGGATCCAAAGTTGATTTTACCCATTGCTGTTGTTTTTCAGTATCTGCTTTTGCCGGTATATGTCCTGTTTTAAGATAACCTAACCCATGTCGTTTCATGAATTCACGAACCTGTAAAGGACTATGGCTTAATCCTGTCATTATTGGTGTAATAGACAAAAATGGTATTGTTTTAGTCCATTGATATTATCATTTGAGTTTAATCAGATTTTTGTTTTATTATGCCAAACGTAATCAGGCTTTGCTAGATAGCAACCTGCCAGAAAAACACTTGATGAACGACAAAAATGTCAATTCACTGGACTATTAATTCGATAGTTCAGTGATATTTTTAAAGTTCCTTATGCATTCAAAAACTCATTTTTTACTTTTGTACACCTTTTTGTTAGCCATTTTTCTTAATAATGGAGGAACTAAAGTAAAAGTCACTTTTTTTATTCATAACCTTTGATTTGCTGCTAAGCCAATTCTAATAGGCATTCTCCAGGTTTTCAGAACACTTTTTGACCTATACGCCGAATAGTATCAAAAAATGAATAGCTTTAACCCTCTTTTGTAAACGAACTACCCGGACATAAGATGAAGGTATATTTTAACCAAATTAACCTAAAAACACTATCTACCTTAGAGGATGTAGATAAAAATACAATTACTATCTGTGGTCAAAACGGACTATTGGATTTAGAAACGATCATTCAGTATAAAGAGATTGATTTAAATCCTTCGATAATCAATAGAATTGATTCATTTTCAGTAAATCAAAAAGCTTTATTTAATTGTATAGTACGATATCGGTTTAGTACATTATCAGTCTGTAGTTCTGATGCAATAAAATCATACATAGAATCGGATATCGGAATACAAGGGGTAAAATACATTCTGTCAGATTTGCATGGTGAAATAAAAAATATTCGGGATCTTGGTATCAGTACAATTTGTGAGATCAATGATTTTGTTAATTCATTCAATGAAATAATTGATAAGGTATATAATTATTCGCCTATAGATAAAATTTTTGCTGAATTATTCAAAACGGCAAAGTTATTTGAGATTTGCATAGAGCATTTAAAAAAAGATGAAAATTTAAGTGCAAGATCTCTGAAAATATGTGTTGAAAATAAAATAAATGACCTGCAATCAATAGTTATCTATTTTTGGGCTTATGATGATTTTCTAAAACTAAAGAACTGTGGGCAAAAATCTAATTTAGAATTAATTGAACTTTGCAGAAAATATGAATTAACTTTAAGAAAGTCGATTGTTTCACTTTTTGGTGAAACTCCAAATAAATCATTGATTCAAAAGATTACTGATTATTCAATAAAGCAAAAGGCATTATTTAATACTATTCTGAAATATAGATTTAGCAAATTATCAGTCAAAAGTTCCAATGCATTAAAAAGCTATATGCAATCTGATATCAGCATACCAGGCGTACTATTCATATTGTGTCATCCCGAATCTAAATTACGGAATATCCTCCATGTTGGTGTAAGTATAATATCGGAAATTAATGATTTTGTTAATTCATTGTTGGAACTAATTGATACCGTTTCAAATTGCCCAAATGAAGAGGATGTTAACATTCAACTGTTTAATTCATTTTTAATTCAAAAGTTCTCATTATCTCAAACAATACTTGATAAAATCATGGGTCCGAGGGATGATTTTTCAAAAGGACTTCCAATCTTTAAAACGCTGAATGTTCTTATTGAAAACGGGATACTATTTGATGATCAGGAAAGGCAACTATTCACATGGGGGTTTAATTACTATACCAATAAAAAAGCCTTAACACTTGATCAACTGGCCGCTAAAATTGAATTAAGCAGACAAAGAACCCGCCAACTTCGTTTAATACTGTTAAAAAAACTGACTGTATTATTTTCCTTTCTTTCAGAAATTGAAATCAGTTCTATAAATCTTTATGGAATAGATTTTAACTGTGATTATATTGTCATTCAAGAAGGTCTTGTCAATGAAATGAATAAAAACGAGGGTACGAATTTCAACGCTCAATTTGTTTTAAAGATCCTTTCTGTCATTATGCAGGATCGGTTTGTTCTGATTGGCGATGAAAAAAGCGTTTTGTTTAAGATGAATAGTTATGGGCCTTATAATTGGCAAAGTACTTATCTTGTCTCAAAAAAATGTGCAGACGTACTGGATTTTGAAAAATTGATCCATAATATTGCCTTCCGTTTATCTGAAAGAATTGAAGACGACTTTGGTTTCAATTTTCAAACCTATTTACTTGATTTTCAAAAGGAAAAATGTCATGATCTAATGGAAAATATTTCCGGGATTGCTGAATATATGCTATTTTATGAATTTGAACTATGTATTGATACCTATGATAATATCTTTTTCAAATACAAAAAAATAAAACAGGTTTACCAGTATTCCTATGAAGCTTTAGAAAAACTTGGAAAACCTTCTAAACTGGATGCCATCTATGAGAAAGTAATTGAACTCAATGAGTATTTTATGATGGATAAAAATAGCATCAGAGTTTCCATGAGAAGAGACGCTGGATTTGTGCCAATTGGAAGAACGGGAGTATATGGTTTAAAAAAATGGGAAACAGAAATTGATGATTTTAAGGGTGGAACAATTAGAGCTATTGCGGAAGAATTCCTTGAAGGACAATCAGAGCCCAGACATATTGATGAAGTTGCAGAATTTGTGAATAATTATCGAAATGGAACCTCGAAAAATATTTACAAAAACCTTAATAAGGACGAAAGTAAAAGGTTCGTGTTTTATAGAGGCTCATTGATTGGTCTTTCAGCAAAAAAATATTCTTTGGAAATAGTTGGGTTGGCCATTGATCAAAACAAAGAAAGAAAAACCTGGGAAGAAAGGTTTTCAGATCTTCAAAAGTTTGCACAAGAGAATGATAGATTACCAAAATCAAATTCAAACGATAAGGAGATCATATTGTACCGATTTATGTATACCCAGTTAAATAAATCAGCGAAAAATCAAATTAATCATGATAAAGCATCGCGGATCAATGAGTTGGTCAAAAAATATAAAAATCAAGAGCGAAGACGAAAAATACCACAGGATTAATAAAAGAGAAAAAAAGAACACTGATTTATAAGAAAAAAGGAAAAGGGGAACACTGATCTGACTGATGTTACAGAATTACACTGATTAAAAAAAGAGTGTAAAATATCAGTGTAAATCTGTTAAATTAATATTCCTTTTTTTTAAGATCAGTCTAAATCTGTAACATCAGTGTCATCAGTGTTCCCCTTTTTTTTTTCTTCTTTTTCCTTTACATCAATGTTCCTCTTCTTTTGCATAAGGTGAGTGAGTTAATAAAATTTGTTGCACAGAAGTAGCGACTTACATAAGTTCGCAATGTATATACCAAACGGGATAAATTAGTACATTGAATGATCCAGATTGATAGTTAATGCCAGGAAACTGAACATATAACAACATAAAACATGCAGATACTCTTAGTAAGCTCTCTGTAGTTTCCATAAAAATAAATGATCATAAGACCTTTTTCCCGTAGGGAATCCATATCCATAAAAAGCACATAACTTGAGTGAGACCAATTTCCCGTAGGGAATTTATATCCATTAAAAAGCATCGAAAGGGTAGACATGTTTTCCCGTAGTTAATTTATAATTAGTTGGTTGTCAGTTTAATACTGGAAATATGGTTTCTATTCATCCTTTCGTTCTTAATGGATATAAATTCCCTACGGGAAAAGTGGTTCACCCCCTTTGAGGCTTTTTATGGATATGGATTCCCTACGGGAAATTTGCGTCTCTTAAGTTTTCAGCAAGCTCTCAATAATAAGGTGCATTATCTAAAACAATTTTTAAAGTGAAACCTTGCATAACAGGTATTTAAGTTTTTTATAAATACCACAATGGAAGTGTATAAATTTATCCCCTTTTTAGTATAGAAGAAAAACTATTTTGCTTTTTTTTACCGTTAAAGTCAATTATATCAAGAAGAGAAACTAACTTTAGAATTTTGTTGAATAACTACTTGAAATTGCTAAACTATGAGTCCGCTCCGAAAAGTCTAATTCTGCCACAAAGGCTCTAAGACTCAAAGGAACACTAAATATATATAGCATATAATCAATACTTTGAGTCCCTTTGGGGCTTAGTGTCTCCTATATAACTCTTTTTAATTCATTGATTTTCAGTATTGTTTTTTCAATTTTTTATGCTGCTTGTTTTAAACGTACTAATA
>Ga0209724_1000808_pt1 | contig 29601 bp, 28 predicted proteins | sample grotaG_FD_184143 | JGI IMG/M metagenome (GOLD analysis project Ga0209724, IMG submission 184143) | Glacier valley bacterial and archeal communities from Borup Fiord, Nunavut, Canada, to study Microbial Dark Matter (Phase II) -... | ecosystem: Environmental > Aquatic > Freshwater > Ice > Glacier ...
GAGATCGCGATCAATCGGAACGCATTCATCGCCTGGAATGCCGCTGCCTTGCCGCCGGCCAGCTCGAATGCCACCAACGTGCCGCCATCGCTCATCTGCGACATCGCCAGCGCGTGTTGCGGATGGCTCGCCAGCCCCGGATACAGCAGGCGGGGGACGCGCGTTTCGAGGAACTGCGCGACGGCCTGCGCATTCTCCGCTGCACGCATGACGCGGAGATCGAGCGTTTCGAGCGACTTCAGCACGACCCACGCGTTGAACGCGCTCAGCGTCGGGCCGGTGTTGCGGGTGAACGGCAGCAACACGTCGTTGATGAACGCCGCGCTGCCGAGCACCGCTCCGGCGAGCACGCGGCCCTGCCCATCCATCAGCTTGGTCGCCGAATGCGCGACGACATCGGCGCCGAAATCGAACGGCCGCTGCAGCACGGGCGAGGCGAACGCATTGTCGACGACGACGACCGCGCCCGCGTCATGGCCAATGTCGGCAACGGCGCGAATATCGACGATATCGAGCGTCGGGTTCGCCGGGGTTTCGAGGAAGAACGCCTTGGTGGCCGGCCGCCGCGCCCTCGCCCATGCCTGTACGTCACGGCCGTCGACCACGGTGGTTTCGATGCCGAAGCGCGGCAGCAGGCTGTCGACAAGCCAGCGGCACGACCCGAACAGCGCGCGCCCGGCCACTAGATGATCGCCCGCCGACAGCTGGCACAGCAGCGCCGCCGTCATCGCCGCCATGCCCGTTGCGGTGGCGCGGCACGCCTCGGCGCCTTCGAGCAGGCACAGCCGCTCCTCGAGCATCGCAACCGTTGGGTTCTGCAGCCGCGAATAGGTCATGCCGGGCGCTTCGCCACGGAAGCGCGCGGCGGCTTCCTCGGCATTGTCATAGGCGTAACCCGAGGTGAGGAAGATCGCCTCCGATGTTTCGCCATAGTTCGAGCGCGCCGTGCCGCCGCGCACCGCCTGCGTCGCGGGGTGCCATCCGGCGGTAACCGCCCTGTCCTGTCCGGTGGTGCGCTTCATGCCAGCGGCTTAGCCGGGCGGGCGCGCCGCCGTCAACGCACGCTCAATATTGAACGTGAAAGCGCGCACCAAGCACCGCCGCCGGGCCGCGGTCGCGGTTATACGCCGGATGGTCGATCAGCTGGAAATCGGCGGTGACGTGCGCGGCCTTGATGACGGCGAAGTCGTAATAGGTTTCGACGATGTGCTCGTCGCCGGCATGGACCAGCGCACCGTCGCCGACGAGGATACCGAGCCCGCCGGCAGCGAGATAACGTTTGCGCGCCGCCGACGCGCCGTTGACGACGAAGCCGAGCCCGATCCGGTCGTCGGCCCGCCCCCAGCCTATACCCTTCAGCGCCAGCCCGACAGACAGGGTGCGGTCGATGTCGGTGAACTCGAACGCCTCGTAACGGCCATCGGCAACCCCGGCGCGCGCATAGAGCCCGAGGGTATCGGTCACCGCCTGCTCGGCGAGCACGCTGACCCCGGTGCGCGTCGCAAAGTGGCGGACCAGCGCGACGTCGGGCGTCTGCCGCGTCGCCAGCCCCAGCGCGGTCGCGTCGTCGAGCCGCGCCATGTTGCCGTGGCTGGCAAAGCCGGTGACCTTCACCTTGCCGTCGCGGCCGCCGATCTGGTGGCGCTCCTCGACTTCGAAGATCAGCTGATACTGCCGGAAATTCGATTCGAGATGTTCGCTGTTGGGCTCCACCGACAGGTCGAACAGCCCGGCGCGCAGGGTGAACCGGCCGCGATACAGTTCCGCCGCGCCGCCATAGGTGTAGCCCCACGCATTGGCGGCATAGTCGAAGCTGCCCGCGTCGAGCAGCGTCCAGTTGAGCACGTCGCCGCGCGGGTCATGCGCATAGCTGCTGCTGTCGAAAATGTCCCCGACGCTGAACTTGCCGACCGTCAGCACCAGCCGGTCGGTGGCGCGGCTGCCGCCGAGCTGGTTGAGGTCGGCGGCGACGGCCTCGCGCGTGCCGTCGAGATCGATCGTCTGGCGGAAGAACAGCCGCTGCAGTTTGAAATAGGGGTTGGCCTTGCCGACCTTATACGCCTCGCCGCTGGGAAAGCCCGCCGCGCCCAGCGTGTCGCCCAGTCCAAAGCCCTGGTCCATTTCGGGATTGATCCAAAGCTCGCCGCCGCGCCACGGCTTGACCCCGGCATAGAGCGTGACGTCGGCGGTCTCGCGCGTCTCGCCGCGCGACCGCAGGCTGTTCGGCCCCTCGAACGCTGCATGGAATGATGGGTTCGCCTGAACGACGACGGTAGCCTGCGCGTGCAGCGCAAAAGTCTGCGGCGTGGTTGCCTCCGGCGTCGCCGAAGCAGCGGGCGTGTCGGTCGGGTTGGCGGGCGGCGTCGCCGAACCCGCAGTCTGCGCTACGGCCGGCCACGCGGCGCATGTGGCCATAATCAGCAGCCAGCGCGCAGGCGTCAGCCGATCGACAACCATGATCCCAAGCCCCCGAGATACCCGCGTCGGCGCACCCATAGGCGAGCCCCGGGCAGCGGCCAACCCCGAAAGGTTGGCCGCGCCGGAGTTTTGTTTCGGGACTAGAAGTCGACTTTTGCGCCGATCGAGATCAGGCGCCCGAGGATCGACCGCGCCGCGCCGACACCGCCGGCATTGGGGTTCTGGTCGACCTCGGTGATGCCGACGACGTTGAACAGATTGTCGACATGCGCATTGACGTGAACGCGCGGGATCACCTCATATTCGCCGAACAGCCCGACAACAGTATAAGCCGGCTGCTTGAGGGTGTTGCTGCTGTCGCTGTACGACGACGACGTGCCGGTGACCGTCCCGCCGAAGTCGAGCTTGCCGAAGGTCAGCGTCGGGCGGAGCTGATAGATCCACTTCGCCTGGCGCTGCGGAATGTGGCCGATGTCGGTTGCGCCCACCGCGCCGTCGCCGGTGATCTTGGCATCGGTATAGGTGATGCCGCCGTACAGGTTGAACGGACCGAAATTCGCCGAGCCTTCGAGCTCGACACCCTGCGCGCGGTAATTGCGCGAATAGACGCTGAGCCCGGCGGACGTGATATCGGTGCCGAATTCAGCCGTGGTGGTGTGGAACACCGTCACTGCGCCCGAGAATTGCGACGCACGGAACTTCGCGCCGATTTCCTGCTGGTTGGCAAAATTGAGCGCGGCGAACGATGCCACATTGCCGCTGGCGTCGGCCGGGAGCACCCGATCGGCGTTGAAGCGCGCGCCGCGGCTGGCGCGGGCGAACACGGCGAGATCGGAATTGAACTCGTAATTGCCGCCGACCGAATAGGACACATACCGCTTGGTATAGTTCACCGGCGTGGCGACGCCGCTCGTGACCGTCTTGACGCGCTGTTCGGGGACCGAGATCACGCCGTCGTTGTTGACGTCGATCGGGACGCCGTTGCCCGCGGATTCCTGATAGGTGCCGTGTGCGCCCTGGATGTCATAGCGCAGGCTGGCATCGAGCGTGAAGCCCGCGACCTTCCAGTTGAGGTTGAGCCACGGCGCGTCGATCGAATATTCGACGTCATAGTTGCGGACGCAGCAATCGCCGAACGCGCGTGCGTCATAAGCGATCAGGCCGTTCTGCGTTTGCAGCGCGCCGGCGGCAGTGGCCACGTTGAGCAGCTGCGCATGACCGCCGTCCTGCGCGCTCAGCAGATAGTTGGTCCAATGCCAGTCCATGCCGATGTGCTGACCCGACTTGGTATAGCCGAGGGTCACGCTGCCATGCCCGACCGACCCGCCGTCGATCGCCTTCGAAAGCCGCAGGTCGTTGGTGTAGGTGTTGAAATTGTTGAGCGACACATCGAAATAGACGGTGTTGACGGCATAGCCTGCATAGGGCTGCCCGGCGTTGAGGCCGGTCGCATAGATGACCTTGGCGCCGACGCCGCCGATGCCGTTCGCAATATTCTGCGCGGTATCGACATTCGCCGGATATGGCCCGACGAATTTGCCCGAATTGATGGCGTAGCGGAATTTGTCGTCGATCGTGATGCCGTTGCCGAGATCGAACGAGGCTTCGGCACCGAAGGCCTTGGTCACGGTGCGATAGCCGTCGGAGACGCGGTCGGTGATACGGTTGCCGCTATGATCGAGCGCCAGCAGCGACTGCAACGCGGGCGACTGCAACGCGCCGGAGCGCAGGTCGAAACCCGGGATCGACGAATAGACGGCGTTGGTGCCCGACTGGCGGATCGCCGCCGGAACCGGCAGGTATACTGGCGCGCGGTCGTCGAGGAATTTCGCATCGAAGCGGACAAAGCCGCCGTCGAAGGTGTGCGTTACATTGGCCTTGAGCTGGCCACCGTTTTCAGCGGTATAGCCGACGTCCTTCGGGCCCTGGCCGTTGTGATAAAAGCCGCCGACATGGAAGCGCCAGTCGCTGCTCAAATGGCCGCCATAGTCGAAATCGACGCGCGTCTGGTCGTTGTCGAGACCGCGGCTGATGCCGACCGCGCCGCCGTCGGTCTCGCCGGTCTTGCTGATGAAGTTGAGCACCGCGCCCGGCGCGTTGCTGGTGGCAGTCGACGCCGAGCCGCCGCGCAGCGCCTCGACGCGCGCGATGTTATAGTCCGCCTTGACGAAGGTATCGGCGGTCGCGAACGCCACGTCGCCGAACGTCATGACGGGGATGCCGTCTTCCTGGAACTGGACGAACTTGCCGCCGCCCGATGCGACCGGCAGGCCGCGCACCGAAATGTTGGCATTGCCCTCGCCGCCCGACGCTTCCGAACGGATACCCGGGATGAAGCGGATCAGGTCGGCGGCGCTCTGCGGATTGACCTGCGCGATTGCGGCTGCGCCGACGCTGCTGATCGACAGGCTGGTGTCGAGCTTGCGTTCGGCGCGCACGGTGCCGGTGACGACGATCTCGTCCTGCGCGGCGCCGTCGTTGGGATTGATGGCGGCAGTGGCGGTGGCGGGGGCAGCAACTGGCGGCGTTGCCGCGGCCTGCGCGAATGTTGCCGACGCTGTACCGATCGATACCGCCAGCGCGAAACATGACGCACCGGTGCGCAGATTCAATTGAGCCATAGCTTCCCTCCCAAGATATTTTCCGGACAATTCAGTCCTTGATCCTTCGCTAAAATTGTCGGCAATCGATTGCAAGACTTATTTTCGGTGTCACATTGCTTCCGTTGACATGTGTTGCGCGACAGCGACAATGATGGCGGGTGGCGCGAAAGACAGGTGGCAAAGCTGGAACGGATCCGAAATATCGCCGAGCTGGCGCATCTTGCCGGCGTGTCCCCCGGAACGGTGTCGCGCGCCCTGAGCGACAGCGGCATGATCAGCGCGAAGACGCGGGAGCGGATCAAGGCGCTGGCACGCGAGTATGATTTCCGCCCCAGCGCCATGGCGCGCAACCTGCGCATCCAGCGCACCGGGGCGATCGGCGTGGTCATTCCGCTCGGTCATGAAACCGGGCAGCATATTTCCGATCCGTTCTTCATGACGATGCTGGGGCTGCTTGCCGATGCGCTGACCGAACGCGGCTATGACCTCGTGCTGTCGCGCGTCATCCCGGCGGGTGACGAATGGCTCGACCGGATCGTCGATGCCGGTCGCGTCGACGGGGTCATCGTCATCGGCCAGTCGGATCAGTCCGCCGCGCTCGACCGCGTCGCGGCGCGGTATCAGCCGCTCGTCGTCTGGGGTGGCTATGTACCCGGCCAGGTGCACTGCTCGGTCGGGTCGGACAACCGGCTCGGCGGCGAATTGGCAACGCGCCACCTGATCGCGCAGGGCTGCCGCCGCATCGCGTTTTTCGGCGATGACCGCGCGCTCGAAATCGCGCAGCGTCTCGAAGGCTGCCGCGCCGCAATGACTGCCGCGGGCATCGGCGATCAACTCACGGTATTCCCGGCGCAACTCGTCGCCGAGACAACGCAGCCCGACATCGCGGAATATCTCGGCGAACATGCCGCGCGGCCACAAGGCATCGTCGCGGCATCGGACGTGGTGGCAATGCGGGCGTTGCGGGCGCTCGCCGAATTCGGGATCGCGGTTCCCGACGACGTCCGCGTCATGGGCTTCGACGACCTGTCGATCGCCGCGCATATGGTGCCGCGGCTGTCGACCGTGCGTCAGGACCTCGACACCGGCGCACGCCATTTGATCGACGCGCTGTTCCGCCGGATGGCTGGCGAGGTCACCGAGTCGGTGGTCATGGCACCCGAAATCGTCATCCGCATGTCGGCATAGTCAGTCGATCAGCGTCGCCGACGCGCCGTCGAGCGCGATCGAAAAGCGCGGCGCCGGCGTGCCGCCGAACTGGCGGCAGACCAGTTCGGGATGGTCAGCGAGCACCGCACCGCCCAGCCCCCAATGATCGACGAAGCTGACCACCTCGAGCGTCGACAGCACCAGCCAGCTATACGCCTGGAACGGTTCGGCGTCCGGATTGGCGGCGACCAGCCCGCTACCGTTGAGCGGCCGATACGGCCCGGCGAGCGACACCGCGACCATGCCGTACAACCCGGTTGGCCCGGACGTTGCCCCGGAAGCAAACACACTGCGCTGCGTCGACCAGAACAGATAATATAGCCCGGCAACATAGACGACATGCGGGCGTTCGAGCTCGCGGTTGACGCCCAGCGCCGTGACGATCGGTGGCAACAGCAGCCAGCGCGCGCCGTCGCGCCGGGCGATGCCGACGACTCCGTCGAAGGCACCGGCCTCCGGGCTCGCCGATCCGGTGAACAGCATGTACTCGGCCCCGTCGACCGGATCGCGGAACCACGCCGGGTCGCGGAAGCCCTTGATCTGTCCCGCGCCGCCGAGGCTGTCGTGCGTCGGCGCATAGGCGACGCCGTCGTTCGCGACGATCTCGACCGGCGGGCTCCAGTCGACGAGGGCCGCCCGCCCGGCGTCGAGCGCCAGCCCAGCCGACGCCGCAAACAGCCGTTGTTCGAACGTCGCCGACGCCTCGCCGCGTCGCCCGGCGGCAGTGAAATACAGCGTCACACAGGTGTGTGCGGCATCGACCACTGCCGACCCCGCCCATTCGCGGCTGCCGGGGCTGAACCCGTCGGGCATCGCGTCGCCTAAGTCGGTCCATTGACCGCCGCAGCATTGGAGCAGCCGGATGCGCGATCTGTGATGGCGCTCGTCCGGATCGCCCTCGCGCGGCGCGGCAAGCACCAGCCACAGCTGGGCCCCGTCGAACCGCGCGGTCGTGCCGTCGACCTCGGTGACCGGCCACATGTCCCACAGGTACAAGTCGGGCAACACCGGTCGCGCAGCGTCGGCTGCAATCAGCGCGATCGCCGGGAGCGGCGCACGCGCGGTCGCCGCGACCATTTCAGACGTCCATGCCGAACTCATGCCGCGCGCGCACCACCGGCAAAGCGCACCCGGCTTACCGCGACCGCAGCAGCGATCAGCAGCACGCCCGCCAGCGTCAGCACGTTGCGCGGATCGCCGCCCATCACACGGTCATAGTAAAACGGCAGCGTGGCCGCGATCAGCAGCATCGGGATTACGATCATCATGTTGAAAATGCCCATGTAAACCCCGGTGCGCGCGGGCGGGATCGATCCGGCAAGGATGACATAGGGGTTACCCATGATACTCGCCCAGCCCAGCCCGACGCCGACCGCGGGAATGAACAGCAGCGGCTTGTCATGGATATGCGGCAGCACGAGCATCCCCACACCCGCCAGCGTCAGGCAGACCGCGTGCATCGCCTTGGGCCCGAAGCGGCGGGTCAATGGCATCATCGCAAACGCCGCGACAAACGCTACGGCGTCGTAGAACGCCGCCATCTGGCCGTTGGTCAGCACCGCGTCATGGAACGCCGCCGAATTCGCCTGCGCCGTGCCGTACACCGAGCGCCCGATCGAATAGATGACATACGACCAGTACAGCCCCATCGCATACCATTGGAACAGGCTCATCACGCCGAGCTGGCGCATCGCTGGCGGCATGTCGCGGATCGCGTCCCACACCTCCGCCAGCACCGCACCGGCGGACTTCGGTGCGACATCGATCGCGCGCGCCTCGGCCTCGGTCAACGGCAGTTCGGGAACGCGGATCACCGACCACAGGATCGTGGTGATCGACAGCACCGCGCCAATTTCGAACGCGACATGCGTGACCGCCGGGATATTATGCGCGTCGACGACGTCCTTGCTCATGCCGAAGCCGTAGACGAGCAGCGACGGCGTCAGGAACGCCAGCGCCTGCGCCAGTCCGGTAAACGCGCTTTGCGACAGGAACCCGAGCTCGTGCTGATCGGGATTGAGCCGGTCGCTGACATAGGCACGGTACGGCTCCATGGTGATATTGTTGCCGCCGTCGAGCACCCACAGCAGGCTCGCGGCCATCAACAGACTGCTGCTGTACGGCATCGCAAACAGCCCGAGGCTGCACAGCACCGCGCCGACCAGGAAATACGGCGTCCGCCGCCCAAAGCGCGAATTGGTCCGATCGCTCATCGCGCCGATGATCGGCTGAACCAGCAAGCCGGTCAGCGGCCCGGCAAGGCTGAGGATCGGCAGTGCCGCCTCGTTCGCGCCAAGGTACGAATAGATCGGCCCCATATTGCCCTGCTGCAGCCCAAAGCTGAACTGCAACCCCAGAAAACCGAGGTTCATCTCGAGGATGCGCCACAGCGAGAGGTGACGTTTCGCAATCGGCTGATGCACGCGCCCTCCCCTCAGCCGCTTGTGCAGCCGCTTGATTATGCGAGACGACTAGCACCGTTACGAGCCTTCGGCAATCGATTGCGACAAAGTTTGGCGGGCGCGGTGCAGAGGTTGAGCCGCTCCGACGCTTCCCCTACGATGCGCCAATGTTGTCCAGCCTCCCGAACCTGTTGACGCTGAGCCGGATCTTTGCGGTGCCGCTGCTCGTGCTGTTGATGTGGGGACCGGGCTGGGTGGCGTGGAGCGCGGCGTTCGCACTGTTCTGCGTCGCCGGTGCCACCGACTATCTCGACGGTTATCTGGCGCGCGCGCGCGGTGCGGTGTCGAAGCTCGGCATCTTCCTCGATCCGATCGCCGACAAAATCATGGTGGCCGCCACCATCGTCATGCTGGTGCATAGCGGCATCATCCACGGCCTCGCAGTGATCCCCGCGCTCATCATCCTGCTCCGCGAGATCACGGTCAGCGGGCTGCGCGAATTTCTCGCCGGGCTGCAGGTGTCGCTGCCGGTCAGCACGCTCGCGAAGTGGAAGACCGCGTTCCAGATGATCGCGCTCGCCGCGCTGATCCTTGCGGGCGCGCTGGTGCGGCCGCTCTGGTGGCTGCCGGCGCGCGAAGTCGGGCTGGTCAGCCTCTGGGTTGCCGCCGCGCTGACGGTGGTGACGGGGTATGACTATCTGCGCGTCGGGCTGAAGCACATGGACGCCTGATGCAGCTGCTCTATTTCGCGTGGGTCCGCGAGCGGATCGGTCTCGACGAGGAAACACTGGCACCCCCCCAAGGCGTGGCGACCGTCGGCGCTCTGCTCGACTGGCTCCGCGCGCAGTCGCCGGGCCATGCGGCGGCGCTCGCCGACCGGAGCGTGCTGCGCGTCGCGGTTGACCAGACATTTGCCGATGACACGACGCCGGTAAGCGACGGCGCGGAGGTTGCGATTTTCCCGCCGGTAACGGGGGGATGACCGTCACTGTCCGCCTGCAGACCGCGCCCTTCGATCTCACCACCGAAGTCGCCGCGCTCACCAATGCGCGTACCGACATCGGCGCGGTCGTGACGTTCACCGGGCTCGTGCGCGACCTGAACGACGGCGCCGGCGTCAGCGCGCTCACCCTCGAAACCTACCCAGCAATGGCCGAGCGCCAGCTCACCGAAATCGCCGCCGAGGCCGCCGCCCGCTGGCCGCTACTGGGCGGAACCGTCATCCACCGCCACGGCACGCTCGCGCCCGGTGACGGAATCGTGCTCGTCGCCGTCGCCAGCGCGCACCGCCACGCGGCGTTCGAAGCGGCAGCGTTCCTGATGGACTGGCTGAAGACCAAAGCGCCGTTCTGGAAGCGCGAGGACGCAGGCTGGGTGGCGGCGAAGGTCGAGGATGCGGCGGCGGCGGAGCGGTGGACGGTCTAGCCCTCTCCCGCCCTCCGCAGGAGAGGGTTGGGTGAGGGCCGTGCCTCGGCTACGATTAACAGAATGCGCCAGATCAGCCCCCACGCCGCCCCGCTCCGCCGCGCGCAAACCGAAGTCGAGCGCAAATTTTGGAACGCTGTTCGCGACCGCCGCCTCGATGGCCACAAATTCCGCCGCCAAGCCACAATCGGCAGTTTCATCGTTGATTTCCTGAGCATCGAGGCGATGCTGATCGTCGAATTGGACGGTGGGCAGCACAGCGAGGAGGCTGATGCCGGGCGGACAGCATGGCTCGAAACCCAAGGATATTCGATGCTTAGGTTCTGGAATAATGAGGTGGCGGTAAATTTCGAAGGGGTGCTGATCGTCATGCAGGCGGCGCTCTCGGAGCGGAGTAAAGGGAAGGCCCTCACCCAACCCTCTCCCGCAAGAACGGGAGAGGGCTAGAAAGGACAGCGCTACTGGAAGCCCTCTCCCGCCCTTCGCGGGAGAGGGTTGGGTGAGGGCCGTGCTTCTTCCACTATCGGTCAGATCGAGCGAAGATCCTACCCGGGTGAACGCTGCCCATCACCCCACCTCCAAAACCACCTTCCCCGTCGCCTTCCGGTCCATCATCCACCGGATCGCCGCCGGTCCCTCGTCGAGCGTAAATGTCCGGCTGACATGCGGGCGCAATTTCCCGGCCGCATACCATTCGAGCAATTCGCGCATGTTCGCCTGATGCTCCAGCGGTTCGGCTTGCGTGAACGCGCCCCAGAACACGCCGACGATCGACGCGCCCTTGATCAGCGGCAGGTTCAAGGGCAGCGACGGGATATTGCCGCCCGCGAAGCCGACCACGAGATAGCGCCCGTTCCAGCCGATGCTCCGAAACGCCGGTTCGGCGAGCTTGTCGCCGACCGGGTCATAGATGACGTCGACGCCCTTGCCGCCGGTCAGGCGCTTGACCTCGTTCTTGAGGTCGTGCGTCGAATAGTTGATCGTCTCGTCGGCGCCATAGTCGCGGCACAGTGCCAGCTTCTCCTCCGATGAGGCGGCGGCGATGACTTTCGCGCCCATCAGCTTGGCGAGCTCGACCGCCGTCAACCCGACGCCGCCGGCTGCACCCAGCACCAGCACGGTCTCGCCGGGCTGCAGCCGCGCGCGCTGTTTAAGCGCATGGTGCGAGGTGCCGTAGGTCATGGTGAAGCCCGCCGCGATATCGAACGGCATGTCGCCCGCGATCGGGATCGTCTGCGCGACATTGGCGATGGCATATTCGGCAAACGCGCCGTTGCCGATCATTACCAGCGCGCGGTCGCCGGGCTTGAACGCGGTGACGCCCTCCCCCACCGCATCGATGACGCCCGCCGCCTCGCCGCCCGGCGTGAACGGCAGCGCGGGTTTGAACTGGTACAGGTTCTGGATGATCAGCGTGTCGGGGAAGTTGACGCCCGCCGCGTGCACCTTCAGCCGCACCTGGCCGCGCCCGGGCTCGGGGAATGCCACGTCATGCACCAACAGTTTCTCCGGCGGACCGTGTTCGACACACTGAACGGCTTTCATTCCCCAAGGCTCCTTATGCGCTTTGCGCGACCTTAGCGTCGGCAGGCGGGAGTGCCAACGGCATCGCTGCGGTGCGGACTTGACAAATATAACCGTATAGGATAGTAGTGGCCGATGATGTCGAAACCGCGCCTGTTCTCGCTGACCACCGCCGCTGCCGCTTCGAACGGGCGGTCGATGCCCCGCCGACGTGTCGTTAACTTCATCAACTTTGCATGGCTCGATGGCGCGACTCGGCGGTGGTCAGCCCGCCGCCGCCAATAGCGCCTGACCGAGCAGTTCGAACTCGGCGGCGCGTGGGCTGCTGGCGCGCCATGCCAGCGCGATCGAGCGGCTGGCATGCGTGCCCGCCACCGGCCGCGCCAGCACCGGCGTATTGAGCAGGATGCCCGCATCGATCGCCATCTTGGGCAGCAGCGTCAGCCCCAGCCGGTTGGCGACCATCTGCACCAGCGTGTGCAGTGAGGTACCGAGGATGGCGCTATCGGCGCGCAGCTCGGGGCGGCCACAGGCGGCGAGCGCATGATCCTTGAGGCAATGCCCGTCCTCGAGCAGCAGCAGGCGCGTTTCGTCGATCAACGCCGGCGGCATTAGGAGCGGCGGATCGGTCAGGTCATCGGGGTGGAAGGCGAGGTAGAATGGATCATCGAACAGCGGCATCGTCACCACGTCACCGCACGCATAGGGCAACGCCAGCAGCACGCAGTCGAGCTGGCCGCGCCCGAGCGCCTCGCATGCCGCGCCGGTCACCTCCTCGCGCAGGTACAGCTTGAGGTCGGGGAAGGCGCGGCGCAGTTCGGGCAGCAGGCGCGGCAGCAGGAACGGCGCGATCGTCGGGATGACGCCAAGCCGCAGTTCGCCGCCGAGCGGCTTTGCCGCCGCCGTCGCCAGCTCCGCCAGCTCATCGGCCTCGCGCAGGACGATATACGCCTTGGCGACGACCCGCTCGCCGACCGGGGTGAAGCGCACGACGCGCCGGGTCCGCTCGACCAGCGTGACGTCGAGCAGCGTCTCGAGCTCGCGCAGCCCCGCCGACAGGGTGGACTGCGTGACAAACGATGCTGCCGCCGCCCGCCCGAAGTGGCCATGCTTATGCAGCGCTGTAAGATACTGGAGTTGCTTCAACGTCGGCAGGAACGCCATCGGTTCACTCGATCACAGTTGGAGATATTATCAATTGGATCGATACATCGAGTTGCTGCAGGTGCACAACGCGTTTCACAACCAACCGGAGAATTAACATGCTTAGCGTCGGCGACCACCTTCCCGAATTCACCCTCCCGGTTCAGCAGGGCGTCGGCGCCCTGCCGGGCGGCGAGACGCTCAACGTCAACACCGCGTTTCCCGGCAAGTGGAAAGTGCTATTCTTCTGGCCCAAGGATTTCACCTTCATCTGCCCGACCGAGATCATCGGCTACGGCGAACTCGCGCATGACTTCGCGGACCGCGACGCGGTGCTGATCGGCGGCTCGACCGACACCGACTTCGTCCATTTCGCTTGGCGCAAGTCCGACGAGCGGCTCGCCAAGGCCGATTTCCCGTGGCTTGCCGACAACAAGCAGCAGCTGACCAAGGCGCTCGGCATCATCGACCATGACGCCGGCGTGGCGCTGCGCGCGACGTTCATCGTCGATCCCGAGAACGTCATACAGCACATCACCGTGAACGGCCTCAACGTCGGCCGCAACCCGGCGGAGACGCTGCGCATCCTCGACGCGCTGCAGACCGACGAGCTGTGCCCGTGCAACTGGAAAGAGGGCGAAGAAGTCCTGAAGCCGGCGGCTTAAGGCGAACCACGACCGCGCGTCGTGCAGCGGATTTCGCGTCCGCTGCACGACGCGTAGGACCCGCGCAAGTTCGACCGGCGGGCACCTGTCCGACCGACGGCGAGGTCTTGCTGCGACGCGCTCAACGAGGAATCACCTATGTCCCTGAACGATCTCGCCCGCACGCTCCCCGACTATGCCAAGGATCTGCGGCTCAATATGTCGTCGCTGCTGACGGAGCAGCAACTCAACGACCAGCAGAAGTACGGGACCATCGTCGCCTGCGCCCATGCGGCAGGCTATGGCCCGCTGATCGCGGCCTCCGAAAGCGAAGCGGCGGACAAGCTGACCGAAGCAGCGATGACGGCTGCAAAGGCTGCGGCGTCGATCATGGCAATGAACAACATTTATTACCGATTCGCGCACTTGGCGACGAACAAGGAATATCTGACCCGCCCGGCCAAGTTACGGATGAACATCATCGGCACGCCGGGCATCGACAAGACCGATTTCGAGCTGTTTTGCCTTGCGGTATCGGCGGTCAACGGATGCGGCATGTGCATCGACGCTCACGAAAAGGTGCTGCTCGCGGCCAATGTCCCGATCGACACGATCCAGACCGCAGCCCGGATCGCTGCCGTCGTGCACGGCATCGCGCGCTCGCTTGCGGCAATCAGCTGAAAGGGGCGGCCGTTACGGCCGCCCCTCCCAGTTCAGATCGGTCGATAATTACAGCTCGGTCGCAACACCGGTGCTGCCCGGCCGGGTCGCCGAACCGTAATAAGTATCGACTTCCTTGCCATATTCGGCGCGGTCGAGTTCATCGCGCGAATAGTTCGGCGCCTTGACCAGGTCATCGGCGCTATGCTGGACGTTATAGCCACCTTTGCTCTCGTCATAGCTCAGCACATCCCATGGCAGCGGGTGATAGCGTTCGCCGATGCCGAGAAAGCCGCCGAATGACATCACCGCATAGGCCACGGTACCGCGGCGCTTGTGAAGCATGACGGAATCGATGGTGCCGATCCGGTCGCCGGCATTATTGTAAACTGCAGTACCCTGCACCTTGTCGGCAGAGATCAGCGCGTTGGTCTCGTCGGTGCTGGTGCCTTCGCTGGTCAGGCCACCACCAACGGACGACAGCTCGTCGGCGGTCAGGCCGTCCTTATATTCGGCGCTGCGACCGGCGGCATTGAATGTATCTTGGGTCATCGGATCCTCCTCTTGCGGGAAGCCCTTGATGGGCATTGGTGGAACGGACGGAGGACTTGTCGGGTTCCGGTATTTGGCCGCACTGGCAATCGGCCCGTCGCAGGTTTATGTACGGTTCCGTCAGCGGCATAGATCGCCGGGGAGAGCATGATGTCCGGTTCGTTGATCGCTTATCTCGATGCCATCAAGGCGCGTGACCCCGCAGCCCGGTCGCGATGGGAAATCCTGCTTTATCCGGGCGTTCTCGCATTGGTGCTGCACCGCGCTGCGCACGCTCTGTATCACGCACGTCTTTATCTGCTGGCGCGGGCAGTCAATCACCTGTCGCGGTTTCTGACAGCGATCGACATCCACCCCGGCGCGACCATCGGCAGGCGCTTCTTTATCGACCATGGCTTCGTGGTGATTGGTGAAACGGCAGAGATCGGCGACGACGTCACGATCTACCAATGCGTCACGCTGGGCGGCACAGATCCTGCGAACGGCATTGCTGGTAAGCGCCATCCTACGCTCGGCGACGGCGTGATCGTCGGATCGGGCGCGCAGGTGCTCGGGCCAATCATCGTCGGCACGCGCGCACGGATCGGTGCGAATGCCGTGGTTACACGTGATGTTCCCGACGGTGCGACGATGGTCGGCATCCCGGCGCGGTCGACGCTGGTCGACGCGACTGCCTATGCCAAACCGTTCATGCCCTATGGTACGCCGTGCAGCCAGCTCTACGATCCCGAGACGCAGAAGCTGGAAATCCTGCGCTGCGAAATGGAAAAGCTGCGCGCCCGCATTGATGCGCTAACCGAGGCCGAAGCGCCGAAGTCGAGCCAAGGCTAAGCCCGCTTGTCGAACGTCACGCCGCTTCCCAGCCGCGCGCCGCAGACGGTCTTCGACCGGGTTGAGTTGAACGCCATTCTCAACGTCTATGGCCGGATGGTCGCGGCGGGGCATTGGCGCGACTATGCGATCGACCTTGGCACGGATGCGGCCACCTTCGCAGCTTTTCGCCGGGCGAGCGAACGCCCGGAGGTGCAAGTGATGAAGGTACCTGCGCTGCGGAACAAGCAAGGCATGTACGCGCTGCTCGGCGAAGCGGGCGCAGTGTTGAAACGCGGACATGAATTAAGCTCAGTGCTCGCGCCGCTCGAGCGCAAACTACTCAAGCTAGTTGAAGCCTAGACTGCAGAAGCGGGCAACCGCTCGGCGACGCCGCCTGGCAACATCGCCAATACCCGCGCGCGGATCGGCCGCCACGCCGCTGACAGCAGGACCAGAAACAATCCGATAACCAGCGCGGTCACGCCGAAACTGGCCGACAAGTCACCTTGGCCGACGAGATGCTGGACGGCATAGATGACGTAGAATAGCGCCGACACCAGCAGCGCGCGCCTATCGATCGCTAGCGCCACGATGGTCAGCGCGAAGTAGACAATGATCACGATCAGCGCAGCGCCGCCACCTGCGTCGCTTTTCGTCAGTCCAGCCAGCGTGAAGACGGGATGGACGATCAGTGGCGCAGCTAAAAGATGCAGCCAGAAGGCAACATCCGTACGCCGCGTGACGCGCGCCCGGTCTCGCGTGTCAAACCACATCGCCAAGGCGAACACGACAAGGCCGCAAAGCAGCAGGGTCAACAGCATCGCCGCCTGCGCGTGCGAGGCCACGCCTGTCACCGCGACTGCCATCATCACCAGTGCTCCGGCTCCAGCAGCGGCAGTAATCGGCACCATGAAACGCCGCCAGTGAAGCCATGCCGCGCCAGCAGCCACGGCCGCGGCAGCAACGATCCCCGGCGATCCACTATTCGCGCCGTTGAACGACGTACCTCCGGTAAATAGAACCAACCCGCACGCAAACACCGCCAGCACAAACGCCAGCAGGAGTGCGATGCTGGGAAGCGCCATGCGCCGGGTGCGGGTGAAATATTCTGCCAGACCCCAGCTTGCCGCCGCAACGCCTGCAGCGCCTACCACCGGCGACATGCCGCCGCCGATCGCGCCGACAGCGAACAGCAACAGTCCGATGGCAATCGTTACGAAAATGTCGTTGAAGCCGGTCAGCAGCCGGAACTGCTCGTCGTCGGGGCCGGCTGCCCCACGGCGAAGATCGCGCGTGAATGTGACCAGCCGCTCGCGTGTCGCTGCATCGAGGATGCCAGCGGTTACCGCAGCGTCGAGATCGCGCTCTTCAATCATCATTATGCCCTACCGTTATATCCGGGCAATACAGCGCAAATCTGCGATCGTCAAATTACATGGTCCTATCGCCGCCGACACAGGTGCGTCGGCGGCGATACGATATTGCAGCTTACTTTGGCTGCTGCGGATCCATCGAACCGCTAGGTGCGGCCGGTGCCGCTGGAGCGGTCGGCGTCGCCGCGTCGGTGGGTGTGGGCGGAGTTGCTGCCATCCCACCGGTTGGCGCAGCCCCCGGGGCCATCGCTGTTCCGCTCGACATGTTCATACCAGCGCCAGCCGATTCCATCGAAGCCAGCTGCTTGTTGTTGAGATCGCGCGTCGCGGCCGATCCGGCCGTGTTATGGCCAGTCATCGACTTGTGATGGTGCATACGGGCATCCGCAGCGCCGCCGGTGAGCGCCAGCGCGGCAACGCCAGCAAGGATGATAGTGCGGGTCATAGGCTTTCCCTTTCGGATTAAGGCCCCCGCACTCCAACGCTTGCTCGCCGCGATAGTTGCCTCCCGCGCGGCCTTAGCGTGGGCCGCCGAGCGCCACCTGCCCCTGCGCCGAACCATTGTCAGGAACGAGCTCGTCGGCACGGTCGCTGATTTCCGCAAACCGGGCGGCCACAGTCTCGGGTGTCATGTCGGCAGGATCGACATGGATACCGCGTGTCAGCGTTACATAGCTGCGCTCGAATCCACCGCCGCCAGCGTTGATCACCGCATTTGACGGGGCATCGTCGCTGACGAGATACAGCGCGGCGGGAACGACGGTTTCGGGCCCAAGCTTCGCCAGCATCTCTGGCGGCAGCAAATCTTCAGTCATCCGCGTCGCTGCGACAGGAGCCACGGTGTTGACCCGAATATCGTATTTCGAACCCTCGAGCGTCAGCGTCTTCATCAGGCCAACAAGCCCGAGCTTGGCTGCACCGTAATTCGCCTGTCCGAAATTACCGTACAAACCGGTAGAGCTTGTCGTCATCAGTACGCGCCCGAACGCCTGCTCGCGCATCGTCTCCCACACGGCTTTCGTGCAGGTAACCGAACCCATCAGATGCACGTCGATGACCTGACGAAAGTCCTCGAGCGTCATCTTGACGAAGGTCTTGTCGCGCAGGATCCCGGCATTGTTAATGAGGATATCGATCCGACCCCAGCGATCCTTGACGAAATGCACCATCTTTTCGATGGCGGCAGCATCGGTCACGCTGGCGCTGTTCGCCATCGCCTCACCGCCTGCAGCGAGGATTTCGTCGACCACGATTTGCGCCGCGCCGATCGAACTGCCCGAGCCATCGCGCGCGCCACCCAGATCATTGACAACGACCTTTGCGCCGCGTGCGGCCAGCGCCAACGCATAAGCGCGTCCCAAGCCGCCACCTGCGCCGGTAACAATAGCGACTCGATTGTCGAAGCGAATGGTCATGATGGGGTGCCTCCCGACTAGTGCGGCCGGACGCTTAGAACAGACCGGGGCCGATGGGAAGCGGTCGACTCGACTGCGTCAGCTTGCCAGCCGCACAAGCACTGCCGGCTCGAGGTCGAGCGCATAGCCGGCCGATCGCACGGTACGAATGACATCGGGAAGATCGTCGCCGTTGATTGCCTTGCGCAGGCGACGAATATGGACGTCGACAGTACGCTGTTCGACATAAACGTCGCGGCCCCACACCGCGTCGAGCAGCTGCTCGCGGCTGAACACGCGGCCAGGGTGTTCGAGGAAATGGCGGAGCAAGCGGAATTCCGTTGGCCCGAGCTGCACTGCGGCACCGTCACGCGCCACCCTGTGCGCTGCGGTATCCATGGTAATCCCGGCATAGTCGAGATTACCCCCGGAGAGCGCCGGTCGCAGGCGACGCAATACCGCTCGCACGCGTGCAATCAATTCGCGCGGCGAAAACGGCTTGGTAACATAGTCATCTGCCCCCGTTTCTAGTCCGCGAATGCGGTCGGCCTCCTCGGCGCGCGCGGTGAGCATGACAATCGGCAGGTTCGCCGTGGCGGGCGAGCGGCGCAAACGGCGACAGACTTCGATTCCCGATAAATTGGCGATCATCCAGTCCAGAATAACAAGATCGGGCTTTTCCTCCTCGGCAAGAACCAGCGCTTCTTCGCCGTCGCTGGTCTGCAGGACAGCAAATCCTTCTTTTTCAAGATTATAGCTGACCAGCTCGACGAGATTGGCATCGTCCTCGACGAGCAGGATTTTGGGCTTCATGGCGCTGGCGCTCCGGATCAGGCGGCGGGTTCGGAATAGGTCGTGTAAGACGTATCGTCGGACTTTGGACGTTCGACAATGTGCTCCCCCGTCGCGCTGAAATGCACGAATTCGGCAACATTGGTGGCATGATCACCGATCCGCTCAAGGTTTTTGGCGATGAACAGCAAGTGCGCCGACGGCGTGATATGCTGTGGGTTTTCCATCATGAACGTCAGTAGCGAGCGAAACAGACTGTTATAGAAATCGTCGACCGACTGATCGCGGCGCGTCACGGCAATCGCCAGATCGACGTCGCGATCGACAAAGGCGTCGAGCGCATCCTTGACCATCTGCGCGACGACACGAGCCATTTCCGGAATGATCACTACCGGCTGGATCTGCGGTGCCTGCGCGAGTGCCGAGGCGCGCTTGGCAATATTCTTTGCATAGTCGCCGATGCGTTCGAGCACAGAACTGATCTTGAGCGCAGCGATGATCTCGCGCAGGTCATCGGCAAGCGGCGCGCGCAGCGCGATCATTTGCACCGCAAGCCGTTCGCATTCGGCCTCGAGCGCATCGATCCGTGCATCGGTCGCCACGATCGCCAGAGCCGCATCGGCATCGCGTCGCGTCAACGCGTCGACTGCGCCGGTAATCTGCACCTCGCAGAGGCCGCCCATCTGACTGACGAGCGATCGCAACTGATGAATGTCTTCGTCGAAGGATTTTACGGTGTGCGCGACGATTTCTGGCACTCTACTCTCCTCGCCTGCAGGAGCATCGCAATGATGCCGCGCAGGATTACGCATCAATCATCGTCGCATGTGATGTGACTATTGTGACGTTTACGCGTCACTTTTGTGACGGCTGCGACGCCGCAGCGGCAGGCGGGCGTATCGATTCGGGGAGCGTGAACGAAACCCGTGTCCCCTCGCCCGGCCGGCTCGCAATCTCAAGCTGTCCGCGGTGGCGTTCGATGATGTGCTTGACGATCGCCAGACCAAGCCCGGTACCACCGATCGACCGCGATCGATTGGTATCGACGCGGTAAAAGCGCTCGGTGAGCCGCGGCAGATGTTCGGGTGCGATACCTTCGCCCTCGTCGATGATACTGACCTTGACCATCGGTTCAGCCCGACTGCCCACCGCAGGCAAGCGTTCCACTCGGACATGAATCGCACTTCCGGAGCGCCCGTATTTGAGCGCATTCGAAAGCAGGTTGTGCAGGACCTGAAGGATCTGGTCGCGGTCGGCGACGACCTGCGGCAGCTTGAACTCGGCGTCGCCAGTGTCGATGATCAGATGGCGCTGGTCGCTCTCGAGCCGCATTGCCAAAGTTTTGGCGACATCACTAACCAGCGGCGGCAAGTCGAGCAGCGTCTGCGGGCGCACATATTTGTCGAGCTCGATGCGGCTCAGCGACAACAGATCGTCGATCAAGCGCGACATCCGCGCGGCTTCGCGTCCCATTATGTCGAGAAACCGTCGCCGCGCCGGCTCATCCTCGGCAGCCGGTCCCTGAAGCGTCTCGATAAAGCCGATCAGCGTGGCGAGCGGCGTACGCAGTTCGTGGCTCGCATTGGCGACGAAATCGACGCGCATTCGCTCGGTGAGACGCGTCTGCGTGATATCGGCGAAGGTCAGCAGGGTGCGCCGCCCGGTCGCCGCTGTGCCCACGTCGACGACGCGAGCGCGGTAGGCCCCGTCGGAACTGCCAAGGCCGGTGACTTCGCGCTCGACTGGCCCTCCTGAGGCAACCACAAGCTGGACCGCATCAAGGATCAATGGATGCCGCAGCACGAGGCGTAGATCGTCTGCGACGATGCGGTCGCCGAACAGCGCGCGGGCGAGCGTGTTGGCAGCAATCACCCGATAGTCGCCGCCGACCAGTAAAGCCGGGTCACCAAAGGCTTCGATGCCGACGCGGTCGCGCCCATCGTCGAAAACCGGATCGGGAAGCCGGTCCCCGCGCCGCCGCGGCGGGACGCCCCTGGGATCGGCTGCGCCGGGAGGCAAAGCGCTCATTGGCCCAAATACTTGTTCCCTGTTCGAGGGCCCCCGATAGAACGCGAATGTTACAAGCGTAAGCACTGCGAGTACGGCGGGTGCAACCGAATGGGCGACGAGCGCAAATGCCAGTAACGCAACCGCTCCAATGAGCGGCCAGCGCCAAGACACCAACCGCGCCATCAACTGCGTCGCAGTCCGGCAATTGCGGGCAGCAGCGAGTCGAAATGATCGATCAACGCGTCCGCACCCAGTTCGACTGCCGGGCGATCTGCAAACCCGAAACTGACGGCGACGACGGGAACCCGCGCGGCGCGCGCCGCTGTAACATCGACGATCGAGTCGCCCACGAAAACAGTACGCTCAGGAACTCCGCCGGCGGCTGCGATCGTCGCTAGGACATGCCGTGGGTCAGGCTTCCGAATATCGAGGCTATCGCCGCCAAGGTTTGCGGCAAAGCGCGTTTCCCACCCAAGCGAGGCAATCAATGCGCGCGATAGAATGACGGGTTTGTTTGTACAGATCGCCAAAATCGCTCCGCGCGCTGCTAGTGCGTCGAGCGCCGCCTCGGCCCCTTCGAAAGCGCGGCTGCCGACGGCAATGTTGGCGGCATAATAATCGAGGAAGAGCGGCAGTGCCCGTGCAATTTCGGCGTCGGTGCCCCCGCCGCTGAGCGCCAGGCCGCGCTCGATCAGCGCGCGCGCGCCGTGTCCGACGAGGTGACGGACCGTCACTGCATCGACCTGCGGCCTGCCAAGCGCTGCGAGCGCATGGTTCAGCGATGCCGTGAGGTCCGGGCCGGTATCGACCAGCGTGCCGTCAAGGTCGAAAATGATCGTCTTGGGAAAATCCATTCCGCTGCGTTCGCGGCTCGCGCTGGAAAAGGCAAGATCGATGTGGCAAAGCGCGCACGATGACCGAACCCGCCCCAGTTGCCGCTATCATTCTCGCAGCCGGTCGCGGGACGCGGATGAAGTCCGATCTGCACAAGGTGCTGCATCCGCTCGCAGGCCGCCCGATGTTGCTCCACCTCCTCGCGTCGGTCGCGGCGTTGCGTCCGGCAGCAGTGGTGGTTGTCGTTGGATCGCAGCGCGAGCAAGTGGAGGAAGTGGTAAGCGACCAGGCGCGGGTCGTCGTGCAGGATCCGCAACTCGGGACCGCGCACGCCGTCGCACAGGCGAAGAATGCGCTCGCCGATTTCGCTGGCACGGTGTTGATCCTGTACGGCGACGTCCCGCTGGTTGAAACCGCAACGCTGGCACGCATGGTTGCCGCGCTCACCGACGAGGTTGTCGCTGTTGTCTTGGGCTTCCGCCCGGACAATGCGGCCGCGTACGGGCGCGTGCTCGCCGACGAAACCGGGCGCATCGACAAGATGGTCGAATATAAGGATGCGTCCGCTGCCGAGCGCGCCGTCGGCTTATGCAATTCCGGGTTGATGGCGGTTCGGGCGCGCGATTTGTGGCCACTGCTGGCGCGCGTCGGCAACGACAATACAGCAGGCGAATACTATCTTCCCGATATCATCGAGCTCGCGCGCGGCGACGGCCGTTTCAGCCAAGTCGTTGAAACGACTGCCGACGAAGTTGCTGGCGTCAATTCACGCGCCGAGTTGGCCACGGTTGAGGCCGCATGGCAGGACCGCAAACGTGCGGAGATGATGGCAGCGGGCGTTACACTGCAGGATCCTGCGACGGTGTGGTTCGCCCATGACACAGAAATCGCGCGTGATGTCACGATTGAACCAAGCGTATTCTTCGGGTCAGGTGTGACGATCGGCAGCGGCTCGATCGTCAGGGCGTTCAGTCATATCGAGGGGGCCTCGATCGCCTCCAATGCCGAAATCGGGCCGTTTGCAAGGCTCCGCCCGGGCGCCGAGCTTGGGGAGCGCGTCAAAGTCGGCAATTTCGTCGAAATCAAAAAGACGCGAATGGGCCAAGGCGCCAAGGCGAACCATCTGAGCTATCTCGGAGACGCCGATATTGGCGCGAATGCCAACATCGGTGCAGGAACGATTACGTGCAATTATGATGGCTTCTTGAAGTATCGCACCACCATCGGAGACGGGGCGTTTATCGGATCGAACAGTGCGCTTGTTGCGCCAGTAGCGGTCGGCTCCGGGGCGATCGTTGCCGCGGGCAGTACGATCGTCCGTGACGTGGCCAGCGATGCCCTCGCGCTGGCCCGCGCCGAACAGACCGAGAAACCCGGCTGGGCTGCGCGGTTTCGGGCAAAGATGGCGCTCCGCAAGCAACAGCTCAAAGATCGGTCGTAACCATGTGCGGAATCATTGGAATCCTCGGCAGGAATGACGTTGCCGACCGATTGATCGAAGGGCTGCGTCGCCTCGAATACCGTGGCTACGATTCGGCAGGGCTGTGCACGCTGCACGACGACCGGCTCGAGCGTCGCCGCGCGCCCGGGAAGCTTGACAACCTAGTAAAGGTACTGGCGATCGATCCCCTCCCAGGGCATCTGGGGATCGCGCATACCCGCTGGGCAACGCACGGCGCGCCAACGGTCGGCAATGCACATCCGCATGCGACCAACGAAGTTGCGCTGGTTCACAACGGCATCATCGAGAACTTTCGGCCATTGCGAGCCGAACTCATCGCCGATGGCCGGCATTTGGAATCGGAGACTGATACCGAAGTCGTCGCGCATCTGATCAGCCGCGAAGTGGAAAACGGCATCGACCCGCAAACGGCTGTTGCATTCGTTCTCAAGCGGTTACACGGCGCTTTTGCCTTTGCGATCATTTTCCGGCGCTTCCCAGACCTGATGATCGGAGCGCGCCGCGGCTCGCCACTGGTGCTCGGCTACGGCAAAGGCGAGATGTTCCTCGGCTCGGACGAGCTCGGGCTGGCACCATTGACCAGCCAGATCGCCTATCTCGACGAGGGGGACTGGGTCGTGCTCAGCCGCGGGGGAGCCCAGGTCTTCGACGCGCACGATCAGCCGGTAACGCGCGCACAAATAACGTCATCCGCAAGCGGCGCGATGATCGGCAAGGGCAATCATCGCCACTACATGGAAAAGGAAATCTACGAGCAGCCGACAGTGGTCGCGCAGACGCTCGGACAGTATCTCCGGCCGCTCGAAGCCGTCGTCGAGCTGCCGGAACTCCCGTTCGACCTTGCATCAGTGACGCGCGTGACGCTGGTCGCATGCGGCACCAGCTATTACGCCGCGATGGTTGCAAAATACTGGATCGAAAGCTGCGCTCGGATCGGCGTCGAAATCGACGTCGCATCCGAGTTCCGGTACCGCGATCCGGTCCTCGACGCGCATGGACTAAGCCTGTTTGTTTCCCAGTCGGGCGAAACGGCCGACACGCTGGCTGCACTGCGCCACGCAAAAAGCGCCGGCCAACATGTCGGAACTGTTGTGAACGTGCCGACTTCATCGATGGCGCGCGAAGCAGATTTTGTCCTGCCAACCTATGCTGGCCCCGAGATTGGCGTCGCCTCGACCAAGGCATTTACCTGCCAGCTTGCAGTGCTCGCCGCCTTTGCGATCGCGCTGGGTCGCGCCAAAGGCCACATCGACAGCGATGACGAGGCTCGGCTGGTGCAGGAACTGACCGAAGTACCCGCAGCGATGAACGCAGCTTTGGCTCAAGAGTCCGCAATTGCAGCATTGAGCGCTCGGCTGGCAGTGGCGCGCGACATTCTCTACATGGGCCGCGGCCAGGATTATCCGCTGGCGCTCGAGGGCGCATTGAAGCTCAAGGAGATCAGTTATATCCATGCCGAAGGTTATGCAGCGGGCGAACTCAAGCATGGGCCGATCGCGCTGATCGACGACAAGGTACCTGTGATCGTGCTGGCACCTTCGGGCGCTCGCTTTGAAAAGACGATCTCGAATATGCAGGAAGTCATCGCCCGCGGAGGGTTGGCGGTGCTGGTGTCGGATGCTGCAGGCATTGCCGAACAGGCCGCCGGCACTTGGGCGACAATTACGATGCCGACCGTCCCGTCGTTCATTGCACCGTTGGTCTATGCCGTGCCAGTCCAGCTCCTCGCCTATCATGTTGCCGTTGCCAAGGGCACCGACGTCGACCAACCGCGCAATCTCGCCAAATCAGTAACCGTCGAATAGCTGCGCGCGCAGGGGGATAGCAGCAGGCGGGAGTCGATAGCCGGCGCGTCCAGCCGACCGAGTCCCGCCAGCCGGGCTGTCCGACAACCTCGCGCGCTTAGCGAGAAACGGGCGCGGCGATATTTGCCAGAGCGGCACGAACACACTGTTGTGCGTTTGCGATTTCGGCAATATCGCGGCTACCGTTATCGCAAACGCGGCGGGCTGCATGAGCAACGCGCCGGTCGAGCAGGCGACGTCCGGCGGCATCGTGCAGATCGAGATCGGCATAGGACACGCGCTCGGTACGCACGGTATCGGTGACATGCGCCTGGGCGGGTGCGGTAGCCCCGAACAGGCACGCCAGCCCGCAGGCAGCAGCGCCGACCGTGCCGATAACGACACGCGTCATGTTGTGGGTGAAGCTGATCATGGCGATCTCCGTAGCCAAGTCGCCGAACCGTTCGGCGACCTATGCGGAGTGCATTGCATCAGCCATGCCAACTGCTCTTGATGCAGGAAGTTTATAATAGTCAGTGAGTTAGACGGATACGGCCCGTATTGTCATTATAATACACTGCTAGTTTTTGGTAATACCTCCCAGTTTTTAGCGAGAAGCGCTCTTCAGACTTTGTCCGCGCATATCGATGAGATACGACGTCCCGTCATGGCGATCGTCGTTTCGTTTGCGTCGCGTCCGGTAGCAATGACGCTGCCGGTAATTGCATAGCTGACTGGCGTATATGTGCCGCGGCTTACGGTGACCGTTCCGCTACCGTCGCTGTGCACGCAAACCGATCGAACATCGATCATCCCGGCGGCGAAACTCAGTCGTTCATAGCGGCACTCGGGGTTTTGGTGACCCAGAATCGTCTCCGGGCGCTCGCGCATATCGTCCGCCTTCACGCAAGGCCGAAAAACCGAAGGCTGCCCGTCTGGCGAGACCAGCGCGCGCACGACACGCGAGTTCGGTGACTGAAAGCCGTGCTGGACCGTTACTTCCCATTGCCTTGGCGCAATTGTTGGAGCGGCAGCCCCCACCGCCACAGTAGCGGCGATTCCCAACGCGACAAGCGCCGGGCCAACACGGGCTGTGATCATTTTGGCCCCCTCACGAAAATCAATAGTGAACCGTGTGCTAGGCGTGTGCCGAGGCGACGTATTGGACAATTGCGACACGAACCGATCGCCACCATATTGGTAGCATGGCCATCCAGATCCGCACATCGCTCGCCGAACCCGAGGCAAACGGTGTATTCGTCCCGCATCGTCCGGCGCGCCCGGAAAAATCTGAAGGCGGCAAGGCCTTCCGGCTGGTCACCGACTATACCGCTGCCGGCGATCAGCCTGCGGCAATCACCGAACTCGTCGCCCAAGCCGAAGCAGGCGACCGCGATCAGGTTCTGCTCGGTGTTACCGGGTCAGGCAAGACGTTTACCGCCGCGAAGGTCATCGAGGCAGTTCAGCGACCAGCGCTGATCCTTGCGCCGAACAAGATACTTGCGGCTCAGCTATACGGCGAATTTAAGAGTTTTTTCCCCGATAATGCCGTCGAGTATTTTGTCAGTTACTATGATTATTACCAGCCCGAAGCCTATGTACCGCGGTCGGATACGTATATCGAAAAGGAATCCTCGGTTAACGAGGCGATCGATCGGATGCGCCATTCGGCGACACGATCGTTGCTTGAACGTGACGACGTCATCATCGTCGCATCGGTGAGTTGCCTCTACGGTATCGGCTCGGTCGAAACCTATAGCGCGATGACGTTCAGCCTCAAAAAAGGGCAAACGGCGGATCTGCGTGAGATCATCCGCAAGTTGGTCGCGCTCCAGTATAAGCGCAACGATGCCGCATTCGCGCGGGGCAATTTTCGCGTGCGGGGCGACACGCTGGAGTTGTTTCCGTCACATTATGAGGACAGCGCCTGGCGGGTAACTTTTTTCGGCGACGATATCGAGTCGATTACCGAATTCGATCCGCTGACCGGCCAAAAAATCGCGGCACTCGAGACGATAAAAATCTATGCGAATTCGCATTATGTGACGCCTGGCCCAACGCTTAAGCAAGCAAGCGAAGCGATTAAACATGAGCTGAGCGAACGCCTCAAGGAGATGCACACGGAAGGGAAACTGCTCGAGGCGCAGCGGCTCGAGCAGCGTACCAACTTCGACCTCGAGATGATCGCCGCCACCGGCAGCTGCGCCGGCATCGAGAATTACAGCCGCTTCCTGACCGGCCGCCTGCCCGGCGAGCCGCCGCCGACGCTGTTCGAATATCTGCCCGAGAACGCGCTGCTCTTCGTCGACGAAAGCCACGTCACCGTGCCGCAGATCGGCGGCATGTCGCGCGGCGACCACCGGCGCAAGCTGACGCTGGCCGAATATGGCTTCCGCCTGCCGAGCTGCATCGACAACCGGCCGCTGCGCTTCGAGGAATGGGAGGCGATGCGCCCGCAGACGGTGTTCGTTTCGGCGACGCCCGGCAAATGGGAGATGGAGGCGACCGGCGGCGTATTCGTCGAGCAGGTCATCCGCCCGACCGGGCTGATCGACCCGCCGGTCGAGATCAAGCCGGTCGAGGACCAGGTCGAGGACTGTATCGCCGAGGCGCGCAAGGTCGCCGCGAACGGCTACCGCACGCTCGTCACCACGCTGACCAAGCGCATGGCCGAGGATCTGACCGAGTTCATGCACGAGGCGGGGCTGCGCGTCCGCTACATGCATTCCGACGTCGAGACTTTGGAGCGCATCGAGCTGATCCGCGACCTGCGGCTCGGCGTCTATGACGTGCTGGTCGGCATCAACCTGCTGCGCGAAGGGCTCGACATCCCCGAATGCGGGCTGGTCGCGATCCTCGACGCCGACAAGGAGGGGTTCCTGCGCTCGGAGACGTCGCTGATTCAGACGATCGGCCGTGCCGCGCGCAACGTCGAGGGACGCGTCATCCTGTACGCCGACCGCATCACCGGCAGCATGGAGCGCGCGATGGCCGAGACCGGCCGCCGCCGCGAAAAGCAGGAGGCGTATAATCTGGAACACGGCATCACGCCGACCACGATCAAGCGCGATATCTCCGATGTGCTCGCCGATGTGTCACAGCGAGACGGGCTGGTTGTCGAAACCGGCGACCAGGAAACGCCGCATATGGTCGGCCACAACCTCAAGGCCTACATTTCAGACTTGGAGGAGCAGATGAAGAAGGCTGCTTCAAACCTCGACTTCGAAATCGCCGCGGGCATTCGAGACCAGATCCGGCGTCTGGAGCAGGACGAGCTCGGAATTCCCGTCGGCGAGCGCAAGGCCCCCGTGCAGGGTCGCGCAACCGGTGGCACACCTGGAACACGCACGACACGTTTTGCCAAGGCAAAGGCCGCACGCGGGGCACGCCAGGCAGGCGGTCGACGGTAGCATCCGGGAGACCGACTGACTGACGCCGAGCATTAAAAGCGCTTGCGCAGGCCAATCTCCACGACCCTGCCACGTGGATCAAGATAGCCCGGCTGATAGCTGACCGGTGTTGCGCCAGTTCCATCCCGGACAGCACGAATGGCACCGGTGACATTGGTGACTGCGATACGTAACCGCGCTGCCTTGAGAAATGGTACGGCGCGGACGATGTTCGGTCGGCTGTCGAAATTGACGAATGCCTGGGCGTTGAGCGTCGCCAGCCCACTGAATTGCAAGGTTGACGATGGTCCCGACAGGCCGGCCACCGTACTACCGGAACTGTAAGCGCCGACCAGTCGAAATCCGACGCCTTTGTTGAACCAGCCACCTTCCAGATCGACGCTGTGCCGGGGAGATCCACCGTTGCCGCCGATAGCTCCGCCATTGAGCAGATCGAGCACTGGCTGGCCAGGTGCGATAATAACCTGATCACGGATGCGAACCGAATCGTACAGTGCGATATTCCAGCGACCAGCATCGCGACTGAAACCGCCACCTCGTCCACCCGGCGCACCGCCGCGCCCGGCAAATCCGCCGCCTGCGCCCCTTCCCGGCGGCACACCGAATTCGCGAGAGAGATTGAAGCCAACGCGTACTACGTCGCTCCGCGTCTCGTCGAAATTCACTGGTCGCGTATCGATCGACACCAGCCGCCCTGCGGCATCGCGGACGACACGGTTGGGAAAGGCCGCTTCTACGGCGGGCGTCAATGTTGGGAATGCGGCAGTCGGATTGCTGCTGTGATTGCGAAAATAATTAATACTAACCGTCAGGATCGACAATTCCGGCGGCTTGTAGGTGAAGCCGAATTTCAAGTCGCGGCGGCGCTCGCTCAGCAAAAATGGATTGCCGCCTCCAACTGTGGTGACGATAGCATTCTCGCCGCGTGTGAAATCGAATACCGGCACATTGGGTGTCGTCAGCACAGGGCTCGCCAGCTGTTGTACCGAAGGCTCGTTATTACTGTCGATCGCCGATGCCAACAAGGTCATACCTTCAATCGGTGACCAGTTGATACCGTAGCCATAACTCAGCAGCGCACCGAAATCGGACAGCCGCCGATATCCAAAATTGCCGTTGAGCGTGATATTTCCCAAGCCCGCCAAAATA
>Ga0209724_1000812_pt1 | contig 29510 bp, 22 predicted proteins | sample grotaG_FD_184143 | JGI IMG/M metagenome (GOLD analysis project Ga0209724, IMG submission 184143) | Glacier valley bacterial and archeal communities from Borup Fiord, Nunavut, Canada, to study Microbial Dark Matter (Phase II) -... | ecosystem: Environmental > Aquatic > Freshwater > Ice > Glacier ...
GCAGGTTGGCTTCGTGCGCGATAGCAGTTACGGCAAAGGGCGTGGCGGCCTGATTAGTGAAGCTAGCAGCGGCCTGCGCTTTGCCAGCCTGCGGATCAGCAGCCCAGCGGGCGGCCCGACGGCAGACGCTCACACTTATGCTCAGACTACAGCGCGGGTGCCAGCCAGCGTCGCCCCGGACTTCGGCGGCGCAACCGACATCTCGCAGAACGGTGAGACCCCTGTGCAGTTCCCCTTCGCTGCTGGGCGGCGCAACGTCCTGGCGGTTTGGACGAAGGGAGCGACGATCCGTGAGGGGATCGGTAGCGCGCGCAGCACTAACTCCGGCCAGAGTTGGAGCAACATCTCCTCGATCCCTGGACAGGGTAGCGACTTCCGGGCTGGGGCCGCCGTCTCACCTGACGGCGCAACCGCTTACGCTGTCTGGAACGACGTGCAAGTAAGTGACAATGTTGTGCTTGCCCGCTACAACTTCGCCAGCGCAAGCTGGAGCAGCCCTGTGCGTGTGACGAACTACAGCAACCGTACCCTCAACTCGCCCAGCGTGGCAGTCAAGCCAGACGGTAGCATCCACGTCTTCTACACTCTGCGCGAGGATGCGGGTGGGGTGGTTATTGGGCGCATCTACTACCGCATCTCGCGTGATGGCGGCAATAGTTGGAGCGACGGCCCCAACTGGTCGCCAGGGGGCGATAGTACCAGCCTAGCGCAGGGCAGCCAGGTGGTGGCCGACACTCGCGGCAAGCTGCACGTAGTCTGGATGCGTTACGCGACCGGTATCGACACGGCAGACGAGAACGACAACGGTACCTGGACATTCAGCACACGTAGCAACAGCCGCGACTACTGGCCGGGCATTGCTGCTGATAGCGCAGGCAACGTCGCCATCGTCTGGCAGAGCAACGCCAGTGGCGAAGCCGAAATCTTCTACGAACGCTGGACAGTAGCCAGCCGCCAGTGGGAGCCAGCCCCACGCAACGTCTCCAACACTACTGATCTCTCTGTCTTCCCCTCTATCTCCTTCAACGGCACCCTGCCGAGGGTAGTCTGGGTAGAAGGTGGCGGCATCAAGGACGTTTACTACAACGAAAACAGCCTGAACAGCAGCATTGCCTTGATCAGCAATGGCGCGCGCCACGACAAGCCGTTCCTGCTCACTGGCTGTGCCGTAGACACTGTCTACTACATGGGCGAAGAAACGGGCCGCTTCCACATCTACTCGCATAGCCAGGGCGTGCAGAACTGTGGCACCACGGCTCCAACCAACACCCCTGTGCCGCCAACCAACACCCCCGTGCCGCCAACCAACACCCCTGCGCCAACTGCTACCCCCTGCCAGGGCCAGACTTTCGCTGATACCTACTGCACCTACTACGCCTATGGCTACATCCAGGCTCTCGCCAGCCAGGGAGTAGTTAACGGTTCAGCCTGCGTGCCAGTCGCTAGCCTATCCTGCTTCTATCCTAACCGCACAATCACGCGAGGTGAGATTGCCAAGATAGTAGTGCGCGCCGCCAATCTGCCGCGTGTCACCCCAGGCAGCCCATCATTCAGCGACGTGCCGACCAGCAACGTCTTCTACATCTTTATTGAGGATGCGCGAGCAGCCGGGGCAATCGACGGGGCAACCTGCGCGGGTGGCAGTGGCCTCTGCTTCCGCCCTAGCGACAACGTGAAGCGGGCTGAGATTGCCAAGATAGTAGTGCGCGCTGTCAATCTTCCGCGCCTCAACCCAACTACTGCCTCGTTCAGTGACGTGGCGGTTGGTAGCACCTTCTTCACCTTTGTGGAGAGCGCGAAGGGTGCAGGCGTGATCAACGGCATAGCTGGCAGCAACCCGCCCCGCTTCAACCCCAACGGTTTGGCAACGCGGGCCGAGGCCAGCACTATGATCCGTAGGATGCAGGGTGCTACCCCAGCAACCGTCACTCGCACCTCGACTGGCACCAGTGTGCCACTGACCAGTACCCCCACTGTCCGAGCTAACACCGCAACCGCTACCCTCGCCGCTGCGACCAACACCGCCGCTGCGACCAACACTGCCGCTGCGACCAACACTGCCGCTGCGACCAACACCGCTACGCTGACTGCCACTGCCACAATAGGAGGACCCACCCTCACGGCAACCGCGACTGCGACAACGGGCATCACCCCGACCTCGACCCCCACCCCGCCTGCCCCCTACAACATCGCCATCCGCGACGACTACTTCGACGTTGGTGGTAGTGCCAGTTCACTAGTGGGCCAGCAGGTGATCTGGACCAACTTTGGTAGCCACCCGCACACCGTCACCTCGGACGGTAGTGGCCCCCTCAACTCGCCCAGTCTGCCGCAGGGTGGGACTTACAGCTACACCTTCACCGTCGCTGGCACCTACAACTACCACTGCTCTGTTCATTCGGGGATGACCAGCACTATCGTAGTTAGTGCGCCGTAGCTGCCACTGCCGCAAAAAGAAACCCCGCTCCAACAACTGGAGCGGGGTTCTTTTGGTGGGGGCGGTGGGATTCGAACCCACATGGTTTCCCGCTGCGCCCTAAACGCAGTGCGTCTGCCGTTTCGCCACGCCCCCTTGCTCTGCTATTTTATCAAACTATTGGTCACCGATGCAAGCCTTTGTGCAGGGAAAGTGTTCAGGGGCAGGCAAACAACCGCCCACGCCCGGCGGCTGGGGTGGCCGTCACAGCACAACCCGCCGCTGTCCACAATCCCAATGCGCCAGGCAGGTTGACCGTCCTTCTTCCCTCGTATATAATAGCGGTAGCACAACTGTCCGACCCCTCATCCGTTATAAGAGTACCATGAGCGAAGAAAAGATCATCGAGTTTAAGCGTCGCCCCCAACCGCCAGCTGCCGAGCCGCTGGCCGCGCCTGTGGCTGCCTTTGGCGAGTACGCTGCGCCAGACGAGCTAGCGTATGCTGGCAAAGATGACAAGCCAGCAGTAGGGGAGGTCGCCCCCGCTGCGGCTGCACCGGCAAGCAGACAGAAGACGCGTCGCGGCAAGCGGGGTGCTGGCGGCCAATCACGCCTCAACCCGCTGCAACGGCTGGAAGGCTTCTTCGAGGGTGTGTTCGAGGGTAGCTTTACCCGTCTTTTCCACAGCAAGCTGCAACCCGCCGAACTCGCCAGCCGTCTTGAGCGCGCAATGGAGGATGGACAGAGCCTCAGCGTCGGCAAGGTGTTTGTGCCAAACTCCTACGATGTCCACCTTCACCCAGAGGATTACGCCAACTTTGCCAGCTTCAAAGCCTCGGTTGAGTACGAACTGTCCGATTATGTGAAGCGCACTGCTGGTGAGCGTAGCTATCGGCTAACCACGCCGCCCTTCGTGCGCCTGATCGAGGATGCGCGGGTTGGCCGCCGCGATGTGCAGATTGCCACCCGCATCGTTGACCCCCGCGTTGACCCGCAGGGGGCCGCCGAGATCGAGGGTGAGATTGAACGCACCCGCATGATGCGTGTCCCTCCTCGCTATAGCCAGGCGGCACGCCAGGCCACCCTGACTGTACTGAGTGGGCGGCAGCAGGATCAGCAGTTCACCCTTGAGCGGGGTGATAGCACCTTGGGGCGCGGCCTAGACAACACGGTGGTGTTGGAGGATGCGCGCATCTCCCGCCACCACGCTACCATCCGCTGGCAGGCAGGCCACTACTCGCTGCACGACAATCGCAGCACCAACGGTACCTTTCTCAACGACATCCAGATCACCGAAGCCCAACTCTCGGTCGGCGACCGCGTTTCGCTCGGTGGCTTCGAGCTACTATTTCAACTGTCTTAAACTCCCTCTCCCCACAAAGGTGAGGGTTGGAGCCTGGAGGAAAACTGTTGCCCGACTTCCAGAACCTGCCATTTGACATCCTGATCGTTTCGCTCCGCTTTATCTTTGTCTTCCTTATCTACTTCTTCCTTTATCAGGTGGTGCGGGTGATAACGCGAGACATTAGCCGGGTGCAGCCAGTTGCTGCCGCTGCTGAGGCCGCAGGCGACGACGGGCCGCTTGGTCAGCTAGTGGTGGTGCAGCCGGGCAAGAGTGGCCTGAGGATCGGCCAGAGCCTGCCGCTACTGGCTTACACCACGATGGGCCGCCGTCAGACCAACACGATCCCGCTGGAGGACGATTTCATCTCTGGCGAACACTCGATCCTCAGCCTGCGTGAGGATGGCAACTGGTGGCTGGAGGATGGTGGCAGCACCAATGGTACTTACCTCAACGGCAAGCGCATTGACCAGCCCACCCCGGTCGGCCCCGGCGATCTCGTGGGCGTAGGCCGGGTGGAGTTGCGCATTAACTACTGACCCTATCTTGCTCCCCGGCGTGGGCGCGGTGAGAAGCACGGAGGCACGCATGATCAAGACGCTCGGACTTAGCCACCCGACTTTGGTGGCGGCAGAGATCGAGGCGACCGTAGACTTCTACAGCCGCCTGCTAGGTATGGCGTTGGTGATGCGCCAGCCGGACGCAGACAACCCCGGCTTTGAGCAACTGCTGTTTGCTGCTGGCAACGACACCTATATTGGTTTCTACGGCCCAAGCCACCCCGACCTGAACAGCTACGTTCCCCGCCCAACGATGGGGGTCGGTGCCTTGCAGCAACTTACCCTGGCGGTCAGTAGCGAGACGTTTGTGCAGGTGAAGGGCGAGTTGACGCGGGCAGGAGTGTCTGTCTTCGGCCCGCTGGACACTGCGCTTGAACTGGCTTACTACTTCCGTGACCCCAACGGCATCATGCTAGCCCTGACTAGCTGGAAGCACCAACCGCCGCCTGGTCTCAGCCGCGCTACTATCCTTGCCACTGCCGAGGCGATCCGCGCTGAAGCGGGCGGCAGGCTAACCGACGCGCAGGTACAGGCTGCCTACACTCGCCTGAGCAGTGTAGGCGGCGGGGAGATAGCCCCAGAGGTTTTAGGGTATAGAGCCAGAGTGTGAAGCTAGATTGTAGGGCGGCCTTCGCGTCTTGGATAGGGGTAGGGTGATGGCAGAGACGACTGACAAGCGAGATGACATGGCAGATGAGCCACAGGTAGAGCGGCAACCAGCCCGCCGCTACGAACTGAATAGCCCCCCGGCTGCCAGTCGCCCACCTGCGCCTAACCCCCCGCGCTCCGGCCAACCAACCGACAGCCGCCCGCGCCCAATCCCTGGCTACCAGCCACCAGCCGCCAACCCGCGCCAGCCAGCCCCCCTTGCGCCGCCGCAACCGCGCCGCCCCCACCGCCAGCCCGCCGCAGAGGAGACCCCCTACCTGACTCGCTATCGCACCGACGAGCCAGAACAGCGCGAGGGTCGGGTTGGCAAGGTGGCAGGCTGGCTAGCAGTGCTAGTTGCTGTCTTCTTCGTTGCGGGCCTGGCTAGCGTGCTGATCTACCAGCAGGTCAATGGCGAGAAGATTTACCCTGGCGTACACGTCCTTGACCTCGACCTCAGCGGTTTGAGCAGCGAACAGGCGAAGGCAAAGCTGACCGACCGCCTGGCGGCCTTCAGCAGCAAGCCAGTGATGCTGGTCTTTGCTGACCGCCAGTGGCAGCCACAGCTTGCAGAAGTAGGAGTTAGCATTGATGCGGACGCAACTTTGCAGGCGGCGTATGATGTTGGCCGCAAAGGTGGCCTGACTGACACACTGGGTAAGCAGTGGCAGGCATGGCGTGAGGGCGTGGTCGTCCCCCTGCGGGTCAACCTCGATGAGACACAGATTGGCAAGTACCTGCGCGGGGTGGCTGTCCAAATCGCTCAGCCGCTCAAGGAAGGCGATGTGCAGCTTGACCCTAATACGGGGGCGGTGAGCGTGGTCGTCGGGCAGGATGGACGCGACCTTGACCTTTACGCCAGCGTAGGCGCACTTAAGGCTGCCCTCAACAACCTGCAAACGCAAACAGTGCTGCTGCCAGTGACGATCACCCATCCCATCGTCAGTGAGGCGGAGGCCAAGCGGGTGGCCGAGCGGCTGAACACCTGGCTCAGTGCGCCACTGGTTGCCAGCTACGCAGAGAAGAACTATACGCTTGACCGCTCTACCATAGCAAGGTGGATCGCTATTGCCCGCGTGCTAGATCGGCAGGCAACTGGCGACCACATCACCGTCAGCCTCGCTGCCAGCCAGATCGAAGCCTTTAGTCGCAACATCGCAAAGGATGTCAATCGTGCGCCGCAGAACGCCCGCTTTAGCTGGAACGGCAGCGGCGTGGCGGTGATTAGCGAGAGCGTGGACGGTCGCCAGCTAGACCCAGTGGAGACTGCCAGCCTGCTATTTGCCACCCTCAACCAGCCCGCCCCGGCCCTAACTGCTACCCGTAGCCTCGCTCTGCCAGTGCAGATTCTCAGCCCCACCGTCTCCTCGCAGGATGTTGGCGCGTTGGGCATCAAGCAGTTGGTGGGTAGCGGGCGTAGCACCTTTGCTGGTTCGACAAAGGAGCGGGCGCAGAACATCCGTGTAGCGGCGGCTTTCCTCAACGGCACGGTGGTGCCACCAGGGGCTACCTTCAGCTTCCTCAACAGCATTGGCGACATTAGCCTGGAGCGCGGCTATGCCGAAGGCTACGTGATCGCCGCCGAGCGCACCAAGAAGGACGTGGGCGGTGGGGTGTGCCAGGTCAGCACTACCGCCTTCCGGGCCGCCTTCTGGTCGGGGCTGCCCATAGTAGAGCGCAACCAGCATAGCTATCGGGTTAGCTGGTACGAACAGGATGGCTCGCCAGTCGGCTTCGACGCAGCGGTGTTCGACCCCGGCGTGGACATGAAGTTCGTCAACGACAGTGGTGCTTACCTGCTGGTAGAGGCGGACGCGCAGGGTAGTGATCTGGTCGTGAACATCTATGGCACGAAGGCCGCTGGCTTGGACGTGCAGATGGTTAGTCATAGGGCGGGTGCGCCGGTTCCGCCGCCACCCGACCGCTATGAGGTAGACAACACCCTGGCTCCTGGCACCAAGAAGCAGGTGGACTACGCCCATGCAGGCATCAGTGCCACAATAGTGCGTCAGATAACCAAAAATGGGGAGACCAAAACCGATAGCTTCGGCAGCAACTATAAGCCCTGGCCCAACATATTCCTGGTTGCGGCCAACTGATGGCTGACTGCTGACCGTGGGCATCTACTTCGGCAGGAACTGTTGCAGCGTCCCGCGTAAGTAGGCGCACTTCGCTGCGCGTGGCGGTAGCTGCCCCTCGCAATCGCTTCGCTGCCAGCTGCTGCCCCCCTTGACAAGCAACCCCCTGCTGCATATACTACGCACGAGGGGTAGCACGCGCCCTCCTGGTACCCACGACTTTGATGATGAGGCGAATAATATTGATCTCTGACAAACTATTGCAGATGGTGCGCTGCCCCGATTGTGTGGCCGACCCACCAGCGGGGGCCAACCCTGCAACCTGGGGTAGCCTGACGGTGGAAGCTGGCAAGCTGGTTTGTGCCGCTTGCGGCCAGGGCTACGACTACCGCCCGGCTCTAGGCTACCTCGGTCTGCTGCCACAGGGCGAGCAGTTCGCTAGCGGGGGACACTTTGGGCATACCACCAAGTATGTTGAACACCACGACGAATTCGAGCGCGCTCTGGATTACGAGCATATTAGTGAGCCGCTGCTGGGGGCGGGGGTGCGAAATGCCACCCTGCGTAAGTTGCTGCGCCTGCACCGCAACGACCGCACCCTTGAAGTCGGCTGTGGCAACGGCAAGTTTGCTTATTGGAACCGCCGCCGGGTCGACCACATGATTGGCCTGGACGCTTCGCCCCTCTTTGCCAGCGAAGCCCTCAACGCGGTTGACCTGGTGCGTGGCGATGCCCGCGCCCTGCCCTTTGCTCCCGCCACCTTCAACGCGATCTTTTCGCTCGACTTGATGGAACACCTGACCGCCGCAGATGTGGGCCAGATGTTCAAGGAGATGCGCCGCGTCCTCAAGCCGGGCGGGCGGGTGATGATTTACTCGAACACGCGGGAGAAGTCACCGCTCTACCCGCTGATCGCCGGTTCGCGCAAAGTTGGTGACCTGCTGGAAGGGGTGGGGCTGGCTGACTTCAAGCGCGACCGCCTCCGCAAGTCTGACCACATCAAGGAGATCGCCACCTTCGACCAACTGAAGGCGGTGATTGACCAGGCTGGCTTCGTGCTAGAGGAGGCGGTCTTCTGGAACGGCGTGTTCCAGAGTCTGACCGAGAACGTGATTGCCAAAGTGGGTGAGGCGGTGTTTACCCGCCGCAAGGCCAGGCAACTGGAGCCAGTTACTGCTGGCTTGCCTGCCAACCACGATCATGAGGGTGCGGCTGACCACGCGCACGACCTGCCCGACGCAGCACAGGATGCGGCAGCGAAGGCAGCCCGGCAAGAGGTCAAGCGCAAGATTGCTGAGGGCGGCCTCTATCGCACCGGCCTCGTCGGTCTCACACGCCTGATGCTGCTCGACCTGGTGCTGTTCGGCAAGGTGCAGACTGGCCCCTTCTTCGTGCTGCTGCGAGCCAAGTAAGTTGCGTGTCCTCTATGTTGCGGCGGGCATTGCAGCCCCTGGCTCACATGGCGGCGCAACCCACGTGGTAGAAGTAGCGGCTGGCCTGGCCCGCCTCGGCCACGAGGTACACGTCGTCTGCCAAAGGCCGAAAGACACCCCCCCTCCCCAACAAGCTGAGCGGAGATTGGATGCACCGCAGTGGCACTGGCTGCCTTACCCCAAGAGTGCAGGGCTGCTCTACTACTCCACGGTAGCGCGATTGGCGCGGGAGCTGCAGCCTGCGGTGATCATCGAACGTTTCTACAACTTTGCTGGGGTTGGGATGCTGGTTGCTCATCGGCGGCACATCCCTGCTATCCTAGAGGTGAACGCCCCGCTGGTTGACCCACCGGGTAGCCGCAAGACGCGCCTGGATCGGCTGGTGGGTCAACCCCTGCGCCGCTGGGCCGGGCGGCAGTGCCACTACGCCAGCCGCATCGTCACCCCGCTCGCTAGCACCGTGCCGTCCTCCCTTGAGCCAGACCGCAGCAAGATTTGCGAGCTGCCCTGGGGTGCAAACGTGGAGCGGTTCGACCGCGAGGCCGTGTTGCAGCAGCGGGGCGCGGAGGTGGCTGACCTACGCCAGCGACTGGGCCTGAGCGAGGGGCAGCCAGTGGCGGTCTTCAGTGGCAGCTTTCGGCACTGGCATGGTGTAGACCAGCTAGCCACCGCTGCCCTGGATGTTGCCCGTCGGGTGCCAGAGGCCGCTTTCCTGCTGCTAGGTGAGGGGCCGCTGCTTGAGCCAGTGCAGGCGATAGCCGCCAGCCTCGGCCAACGGCTGATTACCCCCGGCCCGGTTGCCTATAGTGACGTGCCGCTCTACCTGACTCTGGCTAGCGTGGGGGTTGCCCCCTTCGACCCCAGCCGCCACGAGCCGCTACGTCTGTTCGGCTTCTACTGGTCACCGCTCAAGATATTCGAGTACATGGCGATGAGCCTGCCCACGGTGACCATTCGCCAATCCCCCCTGGACTGTATCATCCGCGAGGGCGAGGAAGGGCTGCTCTATCCCGCTGGCGACATCCCCGCTCTGGCTGACCGCCTCAGCAGCTTGCTGGCCGACCCCAGCACCAGCGCACGCATGGGTGCATCCGCCCGCCAGCGCGTCGTAGCGCACTACTCCTGGCAGGAACACTGCCGTTCGCTTGAGCGGATTATGGGCGAGATTGGGCAGCAAAGCAGCGGTGGACTGTAGATTGTAGTGGCTAGGCAACAGGTGAGGTGAGGAGCGGCTATGCGGATTAAGCTGGGCAGATACGACGTGCAGGTGGGGGTCAGCAGCAAGGGGCGGAACGAGGAGCGCAGGTTGCGTATCCTGATTGCTAGCGATGTGTTCCCGCCCATGTGCGGTGGCAGTGGTTGGAGCAGCTACTACCTGGCGGCGGCTTTGCGCGAGCGCGGCCACCACGTCGTCGTCGTTCGCCCTCGCTTCGGGGTTAAGGAGAACCGCTACACCGACTACGAGGGCATCCCGGTTCACGAGTTCGGCTGGCCGGAGGCGGCCTGGAAGCTGCCAATCCTGACCAACATCAACCACAACGAGCGGCTTTACCCCGCCTTCGCCCGTTACATAGCCGACCTGATTCGTCAGGAGCGCATTCAGGTGGTGCATGGGCAGAACGGCCTGAGCATCCCGCCGGCAATCATGGCCGCCGAGCGCACCCGGATTACCTCGGTCAGCACCATCCGCGACTGGTGGGCCTTGTGCTACTTCGGTACCCTGCGGCACGGCAACATCCCCTGTGCTGGCTGCACCGCCCGCGACCTCCTACGCGGTCTTCCTCATGTGGCTGGGCTGAGGGGGGCGTTGCTCTGGCCTGCCATCCCCTACATGGTCTACAACCTGCGCTTGAAGCGCAACACTCTCGCCCGCAGCTGCCGCATTATTGCGGTTAGCCACGACGCTGCCGCCCGCTTGCAGCCCTACGTGGAGGCAGCAAAGGTGAGTGTAATCCCCAATATGATCGACTTTGCTGCGCTAGCTGCGGCTACTGACCGCCAGCCCAACCCTCCCCTACAAGGGGGGCGCGGGCTGGATGAGCGCAAGACCTGGGTGTTCATCGGCAAGCTGGAGGCCAACAAAGGAGCCGAGTTGCTGCTCCCCGCAATGGCCCAGGCGGGTGCAAAGTGGCCGCTGGTGGTCTATGGCGAGGGCAAGCTGCGCGACACGCTTGAGCGGCAAGCCAACAAGTACAAGATTCAGCTAACTATCTTCCCCTGGTTGCCCAACGATGAGGTGTTGCGCCAGGTGCAGGGGGCTGGCGGCCTGCTCTTTCCCTCTGGCTGGCCGGAGCCGCTCAGTCGGGTGCTGCTCGAAGCCTCGGCTCTGGGCCTGCCTATTGTTGCCCTCAACACTGGTGGTACAGGTGATGTAATCCGCGATGGCGAGACGGGACTGCTGGCTGCCGACTTGCCTGCCTTCAGCCAGGCAATCGCCCGCCTCGAAGCTGACGCAGGGCTAGGCCAACGGCTGGGCGAGAACGCCCGTATCAAGGCCCGCAGCACCTTTAGTAAAGAAGTAGTTGCGCCCCAGGTTGAAGCCCTCTACCGTGAGGCAATCAGCAGCCCGCGCCCCTAATTGTCTAAGCCAGTAGCGCAGTAGGCCTGGCCGACTAGCCAAGCCTGGGGGTTACTTGTTACTTGTCACCTCTATGAGGTCGTGGGGAAAGGGCAAGCAACAAGTAAGCAAGTAACCCCTGGCCTCTTAGCTATGGCTGGCTCTCAATAGCCCTCCGCACTACCTTCGACAACTCACCGCGCTTGATGGTATCGTTGGGTCGGAAGCACTGGCCGCTACCACCGAGACAGGCCGCGCCGCTGATGATGCCACGCGCTGCCAGCGTCTCTATCGCCTGGTAGCCGAAGTTGCTGGCTGGCACGTCACTGAAGGTCGCTATCGTCGGCGTGCCGCCTGGGTAGTTGCGGGCGCGCTGCACGATTACCGCTACTTGCACGCGGCTGATGTTCTGGTTGGGGCCGAAGCTGCCGCCACCAAGACCGTTGACTACGCCAGCGTGGGCGGCGGCCATCGAGGTGCCGTCGTAGGCGGCGTAGGTGTTGAAGCCAACGCTGCTGCGGATCGCCACCCCAGGGGCAACCACTTAGGGCTTGATGCTGCCGTCTATCGGTGAGGGGCCGCGGCTGCTGGTGTTCGCCAGTCCGTCAACCACATTGTTGGGCGTGCAGAGCGGGTTGGGGCTGTAGCAGACTGCTCCCACGCTGAAGCTCTCTGGGTAGCTGGCTGGGCTGAGTACAGTACCTACACCCGGCCCAGAGTTGCCCACCGCAAAGACTGGGAAGATGCCCGCGTTGACCCACTGCTGGGTAGCAATCTGGAAGCCGATGTCTGCGCCGTTGGTGTCGCCCCACGAGTTGTTGACCACTTGCGGGCGCAGTTCAGGGCGAGGGTCGCCGCCGTCACTGCGGGTGGGAGCCAGCATGAACTCGGCGCACTCAATCAGTTCGTTGGTCGAACCGCTGAAAAAGAGCAGGCCCGCGCAGCCAATCCAGTAAGCGGCTGGAGCCATGCCCACCTGGTTGCCAGCCCCGTCATCGCCCAGGATAGTACCAAGCACGTGGGTACCATGCGCGTTCGTCCAGCTAGGCTCGGCCCGCTGCGTCACTACATCGTACCAGTTGTAGTTGTTGCCAGGCAGGATGCTGCTGCCGCGATATTGGCGGCTGACCGCTGGGTGGGTCGCTTCTTCGCCGCTGTCAATGATGACAACGGTGACACCCTGCCCTCGGTAGCCCTGCGCCCAGACTGCTGGGGCATTGACCAGGCTGATGTTCGGCTCGACCGCTTGGGGCAGATTGCTGCTCGCAGGCCGCTGGCTGGGGGCAGGCTTTGGGATACTGTAGCTGTGCTGCGACTGGATGTAGCGCACGTCGGGGCGGGCGGCCAGGTCGTAGACGCTGCTACCATCCCCCTCAACCGCGATGGCGTTGACGATCCAGAACTGCTTGTAGTGCGCCACCGCGCCGTCCCGCTTCATGCCATCGAGGCTAGCGATCACCGCCGGTTGGCTATGCGCAGCGGCAGCCTTCAGCCGCTCGTAGACGTAGTAGCCCTTCGCTGCCCAGTCAAGTGAGCTAATCGCATTGTGGGTGTCAGCCTGCTCGGTCAGCAGCACCAGGTAGCTGACCGGCCCGCTCTCATCACGCTCTAGCATCTGACGCAGGCGCGGTTCGATTTTGAGCGTGACTGCGAAGGCCGCTGGTTGGCTCAGGCCAGTTTGTCTGACGCTGGCTTGTGCGGGGCCGCTGCTTAGTGCGAGGCTGCATAGGAGCAGCAGGGCCAGCAGGGTACGGTACTTACTTCTGCCAAACTGTTGTGCCAATTTCAACTCTCCTCTCGCTAAAGAACCACCAGGTCGCCAATCCGTCCCAGGCCGTGCCACGCCCAACAGAGTAGGCAGCGGTGGCTAAAATATACCACATAGCCGTGTTGGGCCGCCATTGGTGTTTGATGAGATCGCCCCTTGCCCGCTAAGCTAACTGTAAGGTACAATCTGGCAGAAGTGGTGTATAATGACAGCAGAGTAGAACGCCAGCCGCAATCGACCAACCGCCCATATATCGCCCACAAAGCATAAGGAGCCAGCAGATGTCCAGCCCGTCCACTATCCAGAGCTTCGCCTACCGCCGCCGCAGCCTGACGGCAATCCCCTTCGGGGTGCTGGCTGCCCTCTGTATCAGCAGCAGCCTCTACTACTTCAGCAGCAAAGATAGCTCGGCTGGGTTCGGGCTGCTACTGCTCGCCGTGCCGTTTGCCTTGCTCACCAGGGTCGCCTGGCAGCAGCGGTTGGAGGTCAGCCCCACTGGTCTACGCAAGGTTGTCATTGGTGGCGCACTGTTCACCCCCTGGGCAGCAGTCTACGGCATGGAGCAGGTCGGTAGCAAGAGGCCGATTGACCGCCTGCTGGTCAAAGAGCCACAACGTACTATCAAGTTCTGGTACTGGTTTGTGATGCCCTTCCTCCTTTTCTTCGTCATCTTCAGCGTCTTCAATGGGGGTGACCTCGATAGCGAAGCCGATGCCGACCGCGACGGCTCACAGTTTGTGCCAGAATACTACGCCAAAAGCTGGCGGCAGAGCGGGCTGGCGGCGGCGATCCAGCAGTACGCCCCACAAGCCTTCACTACCCCCGCCCTCGTCAGCCAACCGCAGGCCGCCTGATGCTCCGCCCCCTCCCTGAGCAAGCGATCCAGCTAGCCCCTGGCGTGCTATTTGGTGGCCCGCGCCCACTCGTCTGCCTGCCGCTGCTGGGCGTAACCGAGCTTAGACCGCTGCTGGCAGAGATTGCTGCCCTGCCCGCCGCCGAACGGCCCGACGTAGTAGAATGGCGGGTAGACAGCAGCCCTCAGCCCCTCAACGCAGCTAGCCTGACTGCCACCCTGACCGCCGCCCAGCCCTATGCTTTGCCGCTAATCGTCACCTGTCGGCTGCGGCAGGAGGGTGGCGCGGCAGAGGACACCCCAGAGCGGGCGGCCCTGCTGGTTGCGGCTACGCTGCTAGGGGTTACCATAGACATCGAGTGGCGTTCAAGCCAGCTAGAGACGGTGTTGGCGGCAGCAGGTCCAGCCGTGCCAATGGTCATCTCCTGGCATGACTTTGCTAGCACGCCAGCAACCTTGCAGGCACGTATGGCAGCCCTTGCTACTGGGCTGCACGAGCGGTCGGCGGCCACTGTCATCAAGTTTGCCACCAATGTACAGTCGCCCGACGACGGGCTAGCGGTGCTGCGTACCCTGGACTGGCTGCGCCACGAGTGGCCCGGCCCGTTGATCGGCATCGGCATGGGCGAGTACGGCCAGCACACCCGCATTGTCGCTCCTCTCTATGGTAGCGACCTTACCTTTGCCACGCATCCCCGCTTCTCCCCCCCCTCGGCCCCCGGCCAGCTAACCATCAGCGAGACCCGCCTTGCCATGCAGCTGCTAGGTAGCGGCGGTTCGTAGCCCTTTTAGGGCCAATTAGCAGCAGATAGCCCGCAATTCGGGCCACTGCCTATTGACTAGCAGCGTGATGTGGTGATATACTGTAATCAACACGACATAACGTGAGGGCTGGTGCCTGAGGTTGGCTCGTGTGCGCCATGTTCCACCCCCGCCGTCGCATTACCGCGAGGGAGTTGCCGTTGGAGAACAACCCGCAAACGAATGAAGGGTCACGCCCGACCCTTGAGCAGGTCAAAGCCTTGCTCGACCAGTTGCCGCCAGAGCAGCGCAAGGCACTGCTTGCCCGCGAGGCAGCACGCACCTTCACGCCCCGCGAACTTAGCGACCTGAAGGAAGCCAGCCAGTTGATGACCAACGTCCGCTGGCTACACAACATCTCCAACCAGAGCGTGGAGCAGGCGAAGGTGGAACGCCCCCTCGTCCACGACCGTGGCCTGGCCCGCAGCGCACGCTTTGCCTCCCCCACCTCCCAGCCCACTGCGCCACCAACCGCCCGCGTAACCGCCCGTCTACCAGAACTGCGCGAACTGCCGACGGAGGTGAGCAGCCGCTTTCAGCAGCGGGCTGCCCTTGCCGACCCCACCCCGCCGAAGGTAATCAATCCTGCTCGGCGCAAGCGGCGACAAACCCTGGTTGACCGCTTGCTGGTCAGCATGGAGGTGGTTTGTGCGCTAGCAATCCTCTCCGTCCTCGGCTGGTGGGCATATAGCAGCTTCAGCGACGCAGAGAGTGGCACCGCCAGTGCCGCAGTAGCCACAGAGCAGCAGGCCGCTGTCAGTCCCTCCCTCCAACCCAGCAGCCCCCTGCTCGTCGCCACCACCCGGCCCACCACAGCCCCTATTGCCGGCCTGCCCCTCACCGCTACCACGCCGCTCACCACCACCGTTGCCGCTCTTAGGCCAACCGCTAGCCCGCCGCTCACCCCGACCGTGCTGGCAACAGCCCTGGCAGGCAACGCCCCCAACCCCGCCAACCGCCCGGTACTACTGCCAGTGGACGATGCCAATCTGCCAACCCTGCCCGCTGAGTTCGTGCAACCAACCACTACCGCGCTAGCCTCGCAGACCTTCACCGAGGCTAGCCCCAGCCGCATCGTCATCCCCCGCCTGAACATTGACAGCAAAGTGGTAACGGTGCATATGCAAAAGAATAGCTGGCAGGTGGCCGACTTTGCGGCTGGCTACCAGGAGGGTAGCTCCCTGCCTGGGCAGTACGGCAACCTCGTAATGGCGGGCCACCGCGACATTCGTGGCTCGGTCTTCCGTGACCTCGACAAGATGAAAAAGGGAGACGAGATTTTCGTCTACACCAAATCCCGCGTCTACCGCTACTATGTACGGGAGAAGCTGGTTGTGCTACCTACGGCGGTAGAGTATATGGATCAGACGGCAGACTACCGCCTGACCCTGATCACCTGCACGCCGATAGGCATCGCCGACCACCGGCTGCTAGTGATCGCTGACCTCGCGCTGGAAGCGGTGCCGGTGATCGGGGGCGAATCACAATAACGCGCCAAATTGCGCGCTCAAGCATAGGAGGAGTATATTATGGATGTTCAGCGTAGCCTCACCCCTCAGCGTGGTGGGAGAACCACACGCCTGCCCTGGCTCGGTTGCTTCGTGTTGCTCGGTCTGCTGCTGACCACGGCTAGCCTACCTGCTGCCGCCGCACCCCTGGCCCAGACTGGGCGGGTCACGCTCAGCCTCTCCGCCAGCCCAACCACGGTTACGGCGGGGCAGGACATCAACTTCGCGGTGACGGTGGCGAATGGCACCAGTGCGCAGATTGAGGTCAATACCCTCAACCTCACCTTTGGTAGCCTACCCGTCGGGGGAGTGGTGATCGAGCGGCCCAGCGGTGGCTCCTTCACCTGCGACCCACCCGACACCAGCAGCCTCAGTTGTCAGAACGCGACTGTCGCAGCCGGAGCGGGCGCAACCCTCGGCGTGCTGGTTCACACCAGTGCGGGGGTCGGCGGTAATCTCGGCGGCAACGCGAACATCACCTATACTAGCGGCGGCCAGAGTGCCGGGGCTGGGGCCAGCACCAACGCCACCGTCAACGCCAGCGGCCCGCCCGCGACCAGTACCAGCGCACCCGCAGCGACCAACACGACGGCCCCCGCGCAGCCAACTAACACGGCAGCCCTGGCGCAGCCGACCGATACTGCTGCCCCCGCTCCACCAGCAGTCAGCACCAACACGCCAGTGACGGGGCGGCCACCTGCGCCAACTGACACGCCGTTCGTCGTGCAGCCCCCTGCGCCGACCAACCAGAGCGTAGCCCAGCCCAACCAGCGTTCTCGCGACCGTGAGGAGCCAGAGAACACTGCTACCCCTACTGGCCCAGCCATCCTACCGGTTAACGGTAGGATCACTGGTACTGTCCTCCGCAATGGTGCAGCGGCAGCGGGTGTGACCGTCGAACTGCACCAGAAGGCAGGCGGCGACACCCTGCTTGCCACCGCTATCACCGACGGCAGCGGCCAGTACCGCTTCGCCAACCTGCCCAGCCCAACCGCAGGCGGCTACTATTACGTCTACTATAATGGCACCGCTACTGCTGGCGACCTGGATAGCTGGTTCACCCCCGACCTCGGCTACTTTGCCGGGCGCGAGGTGATTGCCCCCGCTTTCAATGTTGCCGACCTGACCCTGGGCAACGGCCTGCCCGCCATCGTCAACGGCAAGGTGGCCCTCAGCTTCAACCCACGGGCGGCAGACGAAAGCTACATTATGCGTGTCGCCGTCTGGAAGACGCTCAACAACTTCATCCTTAGTTCGCCAACCTTTACTGGCGGCAACTACACGCTCGACGTGAGCGGCCTCAGCCAGAACGCCTATCACGCCATCGTGCAGATCGTCAGTCCCAGTGGAAACGGTTTTGCCAAGCAGCACTTCCGCTTCACTGTCCTAACGGTCAATCCTGGGGCGACCAACACGCCAGTGACAGGCGGCAATGCCGTAGTCACTCTCCAACTGACCGCCAACAAGAGTCGGGCGGTCGCTGGCGAAGTGGTAATCTACACCCTGATCGCCACCAACGTCGGCAACGGTGCCGCCACCAACCTCAACATCAACGTGCCGTTGAGCCAGGGTCAGAGCCTGGACATCTTCAACACCAAGACCACGCTCGGCAGCTTGACCGTCTCTGGCAACACGATCAAGGTGCAGATCGCCAGCCTGCCAGCGGGCCAAAGTGCCACGATCACTTTCTACGCTGCGGTTAGCATCACCGACGGCGTGCTGAACACCTTCGGCGAGATCGGCTACAGCCAGGCCGCTAACCCCTTCCGCTCGAACGAAGCGGTGCTGGCAATCGGCAATGCCACCGTCATCTCCGGTGGTGGTGGGCCAGGAGCGGCCACCGCTACCCCGAAGCCAGGCGCAACCGCCACCCCGAAGCCTCGCCCCACCGTCAAGCCACCAGTCACCGGCGGTGGTAGCGGCGGGGGCAGCACACCCGGTGGGGGGCTGCCAACCACTGGCGGCGAGTTCCCCCTCTGGGTGCTGCTGGTAGTCGGCCTCGGTCTGGCCGGGCTACTAGGAGCGCGCACCCTGCGCCTGCGTCGTAACGATAGCAAGGCTCGCCTCTAAGCCACCCTTCGCAAGAGCAGGGCAAGTTGGGGGCTGAAACGTAGTATAATGGAGGGGCGCACTGGCTGGTGCGCCCCTTCAGCGTCCCCCAAACCAGCTAGCAAAGGAGAACAGCATGGAACTGAGCAGCAAAATACGCGATGTAGCCGACTTCCCCAGCCCCGGCATCCTCTTTAAGGACATCACCACTCTGTTGCAGGATGGGGCCGCCTTCAACCAGGCGATTGACGAACTGGTGGCTCTGGTGCGTGACCGGGAGATCCGCATAGACAAGGTAGTGGCTATCGAGTCGCGGGGCTTCATCTTTGGCGCGCCAGTCGCCTATCGGCTGGGAGTGGGGCTGGTGCCAGTTCGCAAGCTCGGCAAACTACCCGGCAAGACGATCAACGTTGCCTACGAGCTGGAATACGGCAGCAATACGGTGGAGATGCACGTAGATGCGGTGAGCAGGGGTGAGCGCGTGCTGGTCGTAGATGACTTGCTGGCGACCGGCGGCACCACCCGCGCGAGTTGTGACCTGGTGGAGCAGGCAGGTGGCATTGTCAGCGGCGTACTCTTTCTAATCGAGCTAGACTTCTTGCACGGTCGCAAGCTGCTTGAGCAGTATGAGATGATGAGCCTGCTGCGGTTCTGAAGCAAGCGCGGCAGGCAGGTCAAGGCTACCAGCCAGCCCCCGACCAGCGGCATCGCGCTGAAGCCGAGCAGGCGAAAGAGTAGCTGCCGCCCACGTGGGCTGGGGTCACGTTGATAGACTGCAACGCTGGCTAGCAGGGCCAGCACCGAGGCGACCACCGCCAGGGCCAACGCTCTCTGCTGCGTCGCAAAGAGGGGGGTGAGCAATAGTACCAGCGAGACCATCTGCGCGAGAGCGTAGGAGAGCCAGCAGGCCAGTATACCCCCCCGCAGGCCGAGGGCGACCGCCAGCGAACGGCTACCCTGCGCCTTGTCCAACTCTACGTCGGGCAGGCTGTTGCTCAGGTGTAGGCCGACAACCAGGCTGCCCAGCACTGGCAGCAGCCAGAGCAGGCGGGGTGCAAACTCACCGCGCATAGCACTGGCCACCCAGATCGGCAGCAGCGGGAAAGAGACGAAATAGGGTAGCCAGCTAAACCAGGTGCGCTTGAGGCCGAGGTCGTAGAGCATCCCGCTCGCGCCCGCCAGCAGGCAGAGCAGCCAGAGTAGCGGGCCGAAAGGGGCTGCTAGCAATGCCATCAGCGCGAAGCTACCCCAGGCCAGGGCCAGGGCAACGCTGGGCCGCACCAGCCCTTCAGCTATCGGCTTCGGGCGGGCAGCCTGCGCGTCCAGGTCGCGGTCGCAGTATTCGTTCAGCGCACCAATCGCGTACTGGGAGAGGAAGACCGTCAGCAGCACGTGTAGCAAGCGCAGTGCGTCCAGCCTGCCACCCGCCGCCAGCAGAGCCAGCATTGTTGCTGCCAGCATCACCATCAGCACCGGCCAGGGGTGCATCAGGCGCACGTAGGCAAACAGGTAGACAGCGAACGGCGGTTTGGCTTGTGGCTGGGTCATCTTCATAGTCATCCCCCCTATTATAGCACGTTCTAGCGATTACGGGGGTGTCTGCATCCTTGACGACCACTGCCCAGCCACGTATAGTCGGGTAGATGCGCGAATGGTCAACCTTCAGCAGGGAAAGCAGGGTAGCTAGTGGAGAGCTTTGACGTAGTGATTGTAGGGGCGGGCATCGGCGGACTGACGGCGGCAGCGCGGCTGGCTGGCGGTGGCTTGCGCGTGGCAGTCTACGAGCAGAACGAGCGGGTGGGCGGCAAGCTCAATCTGGTAGAGGCGGGCGGCTACCGCTTCGATACCGGCCCTAGCCTGCTAACTATGCCGCAAGTGCTGCGCGACCACTTTGCCGCAATGGGCAAGCGGCTAGCAGACTACCTGACCCTCACCCCGGTTGAGCCTATCTGTCGCTACCGTTGGCCCGACGGTAGTACGCTGGACGCGTCCGCTGATGCTGACCGCATGGCCGCTGCTATTGATGCGCTTTGTGGCGAGGGGGAGGGCTACCGCCGCTTTCTTGCCTACAGCAAAGGCATCTATGAGCGCACCGCCGAGGTGTTCATCTATGGCGACCTCACCCCGCGCAACGTGCTGACCGCCCTGCGCCGCCGCCCTCTCGACCCGCTCCAGATTGACGCATTTAGTACCGTCCACCGCAGCGTCAGTCGCTTCTTCCGCGACCCACGCCTGCGCCAACTGTTCGACCGCTACGCTACCTACAACGGCTCCGACCCCTATCGCGCCCCGGCTACGCTCAATGTGATCCCCTACGTGGAGTACGGCTTCGGCGCGTGGTACGTGCAAGGGGGGATGTACCGCATCGCCGAGGCCCTGGCGCGGCTGGCCGAGGAGGAGGGCGCGTGTATCACTACCTCAACTGCGGTGCAGCGCATTGTAGTAGAGGGTGGCAGGGCAGTGGGGGTGGAGTTGGTAAGCGGCGAGCTGGTGCGGGCGCGAGCAGTGCTGACCAACGCCGACGTGCTACACAGCTACAGTAAGCTGCTCGCGCCCGCCGACCGCCCGCGCTACCCCGACCGACGGCTAGCGGCCATCGAGCCAAGTTGCAGCGGCTTCGTCGTGCTGCTGGGTGTGCGCGGCAACTACCCGCAGCTTAGCCACCACAACATCTTCTTCAGCCCCGATTATCGGGCTGAGTTCGCCGACCTGTTCGGGCGCAAGCAACCCTCCATGCAGCCGACTATCTACGTGACTGCGACCAGCAAAGCCGACCCAACCCAGGCACCAGCGGGTAGCGAGAACATCTTCATCCTGGTCAACGCTCCATACCTGACGGCGCGCACCGGGGGTGACTGGTGGGCGCGGCACAAAGACCGTTACCGCGAGATCATCCTGGCGCGGCTGGCAAACTTCGGCCTGGACTTCCACGCTGGGCTAGAGTACGAGCAGGTGATCACCCCCAGCGACCTCGCCGAACACTACGGTGCGTGGCGCGGGGCGATCTACGGCCTCTCATCTAACAGTAGGTTCGCTGCCTTCGCCCGGCCTCCCCTGCGGGCCAGCATCGGCGGGCTGTACTTCGCGGGGGGTAGCACCCACCCCGGTGGCGGCATCCCGCTTGTTACCCTCAGCGGTACGGCGGCAGCGCGGCTGATCGCCCTGGATTTGGCGTGACCAGCCCGCCCCGCTCCCCTTAGCGGACCGGCTGCCAGCCCAGAGCCACGCCCTGACCAGCGGCCTTCAGCTTGAAGTCGGGGGCAGTAGCCAGATAGAAGGTGTTGTTGGTGCGGCTTTGGCTGAGGAGCAGGTCACTGCCGTTTGCGTTTGCACCCCAGCCCGCTAGCGTGAGGTCGCGGCCCAGCGAGAGGGGGGCAAAGTCGCCGTCGCTGCGCTGGGTGAAGGCGCGATAGCTCCCCCCTGCGCTACTTTGGTCGAGGGCGTTGAAGGCGAGATAGCGATTGCTGGCGGCAAAGGCCGCTTCGTAGAGCGTATCACCAGCCTCGGCGTTACCCACTGCTTCAAAGACGTTGAAAACACGGTTGCCAGGGATAGTGATCAGCAGCAAGTCGCGGCTCTGGCTGGCGTAGCCGTCGATCACTGCTACCCTTGCGCCGGTCGGTTTCGCGTCGGGCGACCAGATGATTGCTCGTCCGCTGCCCTTGCGGTAGCTCCAGAGGTCGTCGAGCGGCTTGCCCACCGCGTCGAGGGCCAGGTTGGCATAGATGTAGCCACCGTTCCAGAGGGTAGGGGCAAAATCGGGCTGGTCGGTGCTGCTCCAGGTGCCAAGCTCCTGCTCGGTGCCAGCGGTGGCAACTACGCGCACGCTGAAGTCGAAAGGATCGCCACCCAGTCCCTTCAGCCGCCAGTAGGCTAGCAGCTTGCCGTCGGGCGACCACTGGGGGTGTTCACCATCCTTGCTGACCAGGCTAGGCGCACTTAGTTGTTCGCCCGCAACGGTCAAGGTGTAGACTTCGCCAAAGGGAGGGCCAAGCTCGGTGCCACTAACCGGGATGCTGTAGGCTAGCACCGCTTTATTGGGCGACCAGGCGAAGTCGCGCAGGTCGCTGGTCGGCGCATTCGCCAGCAGCTTGCCGTTGGTGCCGACCACTGCCAGTTCGTAGCCGTCACCGTCGGTGGCACGCTGCGAGATCGCCAAATAGCGGCTATCGCCCGACCAGCCCACCCGATTGACCCCCGGCGTGTCCAGGTGGATGAGAGCATCGTCCACCTCGCCCGCCATCGCCTTCTCCACCTCCACCAAATCCAGGCCGCCCGTGGTGGTGTTGGCGTAGATGAGATAGCGACCATCAGGCGACCAGCGGATCATGTGCTGCGCGGCGAAATCCAACCCGTAATCCACCTTGCCGAAGGCAGCAGGCGCACTGACCGCTTTATCCACAACCCCCTCACCGTCGCGCAAGCGCAGGGTGCCACCGTTGGTGACGTAGAGGAAGCGGCGGCTAGCCGGCACCGCCTGCGGCAGGTACGGTACTGGGGTGTTGACCGTCAGCACAGAGGTTGCGCTCACGCTAGTGGCAGCAGCCAGGGTGGTAGTGGCTGTTGCATCATTGATTGCTGGCCGGGCGACGGTCGCGCTCGGCTGGGTAGCCAGCGTCGCTGTCGCCAGCGGCTGCGGCGGTAGGGTGAGCGCAATCGGGGGGGGGTCGGCTGCCAGGTCGCAACCTGCCAGCAGCAGCATTAGCAGGCAGGCCAATCGGTAGCGGCGGTGTCTGATCATCGAATCTCCTCTAGCTTAGTGGCGAGTGCTGGGGCTGTACGCCCCTTTATAGCCTAAGCAGCCCCGATTGTCAAACCGCCCGCGCTTGAGTATAATAGTTCCGTCTGGCCCCTCTCCCCTTGAGGGGGAGGCCGTGTGAGGGTAAGCATGAGCGAACGCAACCTGCTGCTGATCAGTGGCATCTCTACTTTGCTGGCAGTGGCTGGGGTCTTTGGCACAATCTACCTGTTCAGCACGAAGGACGTATTGTTGGCAACGGCGGTACTGTTGGTTGCCACTATTGCCGCTGCCACCTCGGTGGTGAGTAACAACAGGGCAGCCAGGCTGCGGCTAGTCCGCCACGCCCACGAAATGGAAGAAGGCAATCGGCGGATGGCCGCCCTCCTGCGCGATGCGGCCCAGCCGAAGGGTGATGATCGGGGGGAGTGAAGGCAGGCCGTAGCCAGCAGGCAAAGCAATGCGCCCGCCTACCAGGGGGCGCAGCCCAGGGGTCAGGCTGGGTTAGCTCTTGATTGCCCCTTCAGGCTCTGGGCTGGCAGCAAGCTGAGCAGCTTGAGCAGCAGCAGCGGCAGCCTGAGTCGCCTGGGCCGCCGCCGCTGCTACCTGGGCGGCATGGACGCGACGAGGGCTAGGGGTCGGCTGGCGTTCGGCGACGATAGCTGCTCTAATCTCTTGCGCTTCGGCACGGGTGAAGCCGACTGCAATCTTGCGATTTGTAGGCAAGCCCCCCCCTAGATAGTGGGTCAAGTTGCCCCGTACCATGCTGCGCGGCAGGGGGGTGGGTAGTGATGGCCCTTCGATGTAGGCACCAGCCAGGTAGAGGTGGGCCGCTGCCGTTCCCCCGTAGTCGTGAACTCGTATGCTAACGTCACGTCCGTCTGGGGTAATTTTGGTAAAGATCAGCTTGTCTTCCACGTGCTTCTTCCTCTCACCGTAAACTGCCGCTGAACCGTCTCAAGTATTATTATACCACACTTGTGCAAACGCAGAATTGGGGGGGGAGGGGGTTGATGAGCGGTGCTGCTTCTACTTGCCTTTGCGGAGTGCGCCCCAGCTGAGGCCGAGGGCAAGACCGAAGGCAGCATGGCGCATGAACTGATTGAGTAGCCCCTTCGCTGTGCCAAGCGGCTGGATGTCACCGCGCCTGACCGCCGGGTGAATCTTATCCAGGGGAAGTACGAGCGGGGTGAGCAGGGCTAGTTCTGCGTTGATAAAGAGGAGGGCGCGCATCCACTCTGGTCCCGGCAAGCGGTCGCGGCCATAGAGAACGTAGAGGTAGGTGAGAGTTAGGCTAAAGGCGTAGTGCTGGGCGAGACCGATTGGCCGCCAGTAGGGGTTGGCGAAGAACATCTCCCCCTGCAACTGGATGTCATCGTGCTTGTAGTCGAGCAGCCAGTTGTCCAGTGGCTGCTCCGCCAGGTACGCACTGCCTGCCGCCAGACCGCTGAGGATGATGTGCGGATGGTCAGCCCGCTCCAGCTTCGCCATTACATCTTTGATAATCATGTTCAGGTTCATGCCAGTTTTCCTCTTTCGTTCTCATGAGCCATAAGTGCTGTGAAGCGTCGTTTTGTTGTACAATGGCATTGCAGCACAAGCTGTGCCAACAAAGTAGCTTAACTATACCATGAGGAGCCAGCCGATGCAAACCCTACCGACCGCCACCCTGCCTGCCGACCAGAAGCCCATCGCTGCTGCCCACGCCAGGGGGGGCATGGTCGCCAGCCCCCACTACCTCGCTAGCCGTGCTGGAGCCGCAATCTTGCAGGCGGGTGGCAGCGCAGTGGACGCAGCGATTGCCGCCAACGCCGTCCTCACCGTGGTCTACCCGCATATGTGCAGCATTGGCGGTGACGGCTTCATGCTAATCCACGACGGTGACAGTGACAAGCTGTGGGGGCTGAATGGCAGCGGGCGGGCTGCTCAGGAGGCGAGCATCGCGCGGCTGCACAAGCTGGGCCAGCGCGAGATGCCGCTGCGCGGCCCCCTGCCAGTGACGGTGCCGGGGGCGGTTAGTGGTTGGCTGCTAGCCCATCTGCGCTTTGGCAAGCTACCCTGGGCTACAGTGCTAGCCGCCGCCATTGCTGTTGCCCGCGACGGCTTCTTGGTCACACCCCGCCTGCACAGCGCACTTGGCTCGGCCCGCCACACCATCGGCAACGACCCGCAAGGTAAGGCGATTTTCTACCCTGGCAATCGCCTGCTAGCCGCTGGCGAAACGCTGCGTAACCCCCAGTTGGCCCGTTCGCTGACCCAGATCGCTGCTGACCCAGAGAGCTTCTATCGTGGCAAGCTGGCGCAGAGCATCGCGGCGGACGTGCAGCAGCGTGGAGGTCTGCTCACCACCACCGATTTCGTCACCCACCACGCCGACTGGGTAGAGCCGATCAGCGTGGTCTATCGTGGCTACCGCGTCTATGAACTGCCACCCAACACGCAAGGGCTGGCAGTAGTCCTCGGCCTCGGCATCCTCGACGGCTTCGACCTCGGTAGCATGGGGGCGGGCAGTGCCGCCGCCACCCACCACCTGGTTGAGGCGAAGAAGATCGCTTTTGCCGACCGGGGTCGCATTGCCGACCCCACGTTCGTGCCGCTACCGCCAGCCTTGCTCACTGCCGACTATGCCACCGAACGCCGCAAGCTGCTCGATCCCCACCACGCGGCTAGCACTGTGCCACAGGGCCAGCCCGCCGGAGGTGACACGATCTACCTCTGCGCGGCAGACCGCTGGGGTAATGTGGTTTCGCTGATTCAGAGCATCTACTTCGCGTTTGGAGCGGGCTTTGTTGCAGGCGATACTGGTATCGTGCTGCACAATCGCGGTGCCTACTTCCAGCTTGATGCAAGCAGCCCCAATAGCCTGCAACCAGGTAAGCGGCCCTTCCACACCCTGATCCCAGCGATGGCCTACCGCCAGGGCGAAGACCACCCCGCTCTGGCCTTTGGCACGCGGGGGGCCGACGGCCAGCCGCAGACGCAGATGCAGGTCTTCAGCAACATAGCAGACTTCGGCATGGACGTGGCCGCCGCCATTGCCGCCCCGCGCTGGGTGCATGGTGGCACCGTCCCTGGCGAACGCGCCGATCTGCTGATGGAGAGCCGCTTTCCGACCAGCGTGCGCCGTCAGTTGCAGGCACTCGGCCACACCGTCAACGTAGCCAGTGCGTGGTCAGAGGAGATGGGCCACGCCCAGGCGATCAGCCGCACCGCCGACGGCTATGCAGGCTTTGCTGACCCACGTGGTGACGGGGAGGCGGTGGGCGTGGATTAAGTGAGGACTGGTTGCCAGTGCTGTGGTTCAACGCCGCCCGTGCCGCCAATCCAGGTAGTTGAGCAGGCGGCTAAGGCGGTCGGCTGGCGGGGCGGTCTGCGCGCGGCGGCTGGGTGGGGCTGCGCTACGTGCTGGGCTGGCGGTGGGGGTGGCGACCACACTGACGGGTTCACCAATGATCACGCGAACAGGGTCGCCAATCACCGCGGTGGGTGAGGGGGGCGGTTCGCCAGCGGTCAGACTAGCGGCGTGGGCTGGGTTGCCCAGGTTGAGTAGGACAGCCAACAGTAGGCCGCCAGTTAGCAGTACGAGGTTGGTACGAACTTTACGTTCATCATATCGCTCTCTCTTTCTCAAGGCCCCACAACAGGCCGCCTTCGATAGTTTGCTCCTCCAAAAGTACTACCTTGTGTATAGCCCAGAAGTACCAGACCAAACCATTATACCACCCCAACCTTACCAAACAGCTTACCGTTCAGCACCAGTTTTCGCGATTTCTCCCACTATGGCCTTGCCAAACCAGCCCCGCTGGACAGCAAAAAGCCCCTCCATCACAGGGAGGGGCGAGTTGGTGGAAGTATCAGCTTGTGGTCAGCGACGCTTCTTCAACTCCTGACCAGAGATCACCAGCCGTTGGATTTCGCTTGTCCCCTCGTAGATTTCGGTGATACGCGCATCGCGGAAGAAGCGTTCGACCGGATAATCGCGCAGGTAGCCGTAGCCACCAAGGATTTGCACCGCGTTGCTGGTGACGAAGTTGGCTGCCTGCGACGCAAACAGCTTTGCCATTGCGGCCTGCTCGGTGTAGGGCAGCCCCTTGTCCTTCAGGTCGGCAGCCTGCAAGGTGAGCAGGCGGGCGGCCTCGATCTGCATGGCATTATCCGCGATCTTCCATTGGATCGCCTGCAAGTCGCTGATCGGCTTGCCGAAAGCCTGCCGCTCTAGCGCGTACTTAACCGAGTAATCGTGGGCCGCCTGTGCGATGCCCACCGCCTGGGCCGCCACCCCGATCCGCCCGCCGTCCAGCGTCTTCATCGCCAGCTTGAAGCCCTCACCAGGGGCGGCCAGCACATTCGCTTTGGCGACGCGGCAGTTCTCGAAGTAGAGTTGCACCGTGTTGCTGCCGTGGATGCCGAGCTTGTGTTCGCTCTTGCCCGCACTGAAGCCCGGCGTACCCTTCTCGACAATGAAGGTAGCGATCCCCTTGTGGCGGGCCTCACGGTCTACCGTTGCCCAGATGATCGCCAAGTCGGCCACGCCGCCGTTGCTGATGAAGTTTTTGCTACCGTTGAGGATGTAGTAGTCACCGTCCTCGACCGCAGTGGTGCTAAGTGCGCCGGGGTCGCTGCCAACCGCTGGTTCGCTGAGGCCGTAGCAGCCCAGCCATTCGCCGCTAGCCAGCTTGGGCAGGTACCTTTTCTTCTGCTCCTCGCTGCCAGCATACATGATCGGCCAGTTGACCAGCGAGTTCTGCACCGTCATCGTCACGCTGGTGGCGGCGCAACCCCGCGACACCTCCTCCATCGCCAGAGCGTAAGTGACTTGATCGGCCCCCACCCCCCCGTACTCCTCTGGCACGGTCATGCCCAGGAAGCCGAGTTCGGCTAGCTCCTTGACGCTCTGCCAGGTGAACTCCTCGCTCTCGTCGTACTCAGCGGCGCGGGGGGCTAGCTTCTCGTCCGCCAGTTGCGCTGCCACCTCGCGGATGCTACGCTGCTCGTCAGTGAAGGTAAAGTTCATCTTTGGACACTCCTTTGGGCTAAGGCTAAAAGAGGGGGAGGGTTGGCTATTGGGGTTGGTTAGTGACCAAAATCGCGGCTCTGCCCCAGCTAGCTGCTGTAGTCGTAGAAGCCGCGCCCGCTTTTACGACCGAGATAACCCGCCTGCACCATCTTGCGGAGCAAAGGGCAGGGCCGATATTTGGGGTCGCCGAGGCCGCGCTGTAGTACTTCCATAATGTTGAGGCAAACATCCAGCCCGATGTAGTCGGCCAGAGTCAGCGGCCCCATCGGGTGGTTCATGCCCAGCTTCATCACCGTGTCGATCGCTTCTTTGGTGGCGACCCCCTCCATCAGGGTGAAAATCGCCTCGTTGATCATCGGCATTAGCACGCGGTTGCTGACAAAGCCAGGGTAGTCGTTCACTTCGACTGGCACCTTACCGACCGCCCGTGCTGCCGCTTCGACTACCGCATAGGTCGCGTCGCTGGTAGCAATCCCGCGGATGATCTCAACCAGGCTCATCAGTGGCACGGGGTTAAAGAAGTGCATCCCGATCACCTGCCCAGCCCGCCCAGTGCTAGCGGCGATCTCGGTGATCGAGATCGAGGAGGTGTTGCTGGCGAGGATTGCATGGGCCGGGGTATTTGCATCCAGCCGCTTGAAGATATCCTGCTTAACCTTCAAGTCCTCAAAAGCGGCCTCTACTACCAGGTCAGCCGCCCCGACTGCCTCCTCCAGCCCCGTGCTGGTGTGTAGGCGGGCGAGGGTAGCATCGCGCTGCTCGGCAGTCAGCTTGCCCTTCTCCACCAGCTTGCCGACGCTCTTTTGGATGGTACTGACCCCACGATCCAGTTGTGGTTGACCAACATCTTGCATGGTGACGATGTAACCAGCAGCGGCGAAGGTCTGGGCGATCCCGTTGCCCATCGTCCCTGCCCCGATCACCGTGATGTTGCGAATGCTATGCTCTGCCAACTTGCTTCCCCCTCTGCGCTGAAGGTGATTTGGCGCGTGCTTTGCGCCTTGTTCTTAACCTCTATGATAGCAGATGAGGGCTGAAACTTCAAGTCTGGCGGGCGTGATAGGCAACTGGTGCGTTGCTTGCTCCGCTTGCCGCTCCGCTGGCTTAGGCTTATAATAGTGGGGTGAGGTAGAACAGATGAGCAGCGACGCGCACAAGCAACGGACGATCCTGCACGGTGACCTGGACGCATTTTACGCCAGCGTCGCGCAGAGGGACGCGCCAGAGTTGCGCGGTAGGCCAGTGGCAATTGCCTTTGGCAGCACCCGTGGTGTGGTCAGCAGTTGTAGCTATGAAGCGCGGGCATTTGGGGTACGATCTGCCATGCCGCTCTATCAGGCGCAGGCACTCTGCCCCGACCTGGCGGTAGTGCCGAGCGATTTCGCCGCCTATCATGAGGCTAGCGCGGCGATCCACGAGCTGTTCCGTGCTGTTACCCCGCTGATCGAGCCGATTGCTCTGGACGAAGCGTACCTGGACGTGAGCCACGTTGCGGCGGACATCGAGCAGGGGGTAGTGCTGGCCCGCCGCTTCAAGGAGCAGGTGCGCGCCCGCACTGGTCTGACCCTCAGTCTGGGGGTCGCCAGCAACAAGTTGTGTGCGAAGATCGCGAGCGGGCGCGGCAAGCCGGATGGCCTGCTGGCCGTACCAGCCGGGGGCGAGGCGGCCTTCCTTGCGTCCCTACCTGCTAGCAAAATCGGAGGCATCGGGCCGAAGACGAACGCTCGTCTCGCTGCTATTGG
>Ga0209724_1000814_pt1 | contig 29469 bp, 25 predicted proteins | sample grotaG_FD_184143 | JGI IMG/M metagenome (GOLD analysis project Ga0209724, IMG submission 184143) | Glacier valley bacterial and archeal communities from Borup Fiord, Nunavut, Canada, to study Microbial Dark Matter (Phase II) -... | ecosystem: Environmental > Aquatic > Freshwater > Ice > Glacier ...
TAAGACGCGTCGCCGAAAATCGCCGTCCACTTACCATCTCGTACTCTCTCTGGAACCTGCTTTGCCCTTAGCTTGATGCCTATGAGCGTCACACCCGCCGCCGCCGCGACCTTCACGGTCACTGCGTCCGCGTCAGGCGTCGCAGGCACGGCGAACACGGTGACCGTCACGGCCAAAGATACCTACGGCAACACGGCAGCGGGTTATACCGGCACCGTCAAGATCAGCAGCAGCGATGCAGCGGCATTACTCCCCGCCAACGCAGCATTGACCAATGGCGTCGGCACCTTCAGCGTCACGCTCAAAACCGTGGGTACGCAGACGATCACCGCGACCGATACGGTTACCGCATCGATCACCGGGACGCAAACGGGTATCACCGTCACGCCAGCAGCGGCGGCAACCTTCGTCGTCAGCGGTTTCCCAACCTCTGTCACCGCAGGCACGGCAAACACCGTCACGGTCACGGCCAAAGACACCTACGGCAATACCGCAGCGGGTTATACCGGCACCGTCAAGATCAGCAGCAGCGATGCAGCGGCATTACTCCCCGCCAACGCAGCGTTGACCAATGGCGTCGGCACCTTCAGCGTCACGCTCAAGACAGCGGGTACGCAGACGATCACCGCGACCGATACGGTTACCGCATCGATCACCGGGACGCAAACGGGTATCACCGTGACGGCAGCAGTGGCGGCAAAACTTGCCTTTGTGCAGCAGCCGATCAACGCCGCAGCAGGCGCGACTATCACGCCAGCGGTCACGGTTCAGGTGCAAGACCAATACGGTAACGTGATTGCAAGCAGCACAGCGTCAGTCACGCTGAGCATCAGCAGCGGCACCCTCAACGGCACCGTTACGGTAGCCGCCGTCAATGGCGTGGCAACGTTCAGCACGCTCAGCGTGAACACTGTAGGGACTAACTACACGCTCACCGCAACGTCAACGGGTTTGACCAGCGCCATCAGCACCAGCTTCACCATTGGCACTACAACGCCGACCAAACTCGCTTTTGTGCAGCAGCCCACCAATGCCGCAGCAGGCGCGACTATCAGCCCGGCGGTCACCGTTCAGGTGCAAGACCAATACGGTAACGTGATTGCAAGCAGCACAGCGTCAGTCACGCTGAGCATCAGCAGCGGCACCCTCAACGGCACCGTTACGGTAGCCGCCGTCAATGGCGTGGCAACGTTCAGCACGCTCAGCGTGAACACTGTAGGGACTAACTACACGCTCACCGCAGCGTCAACGGGTTTGACCAGCGCCATCAGCACCAGCTTCACGGTAAACGCCGGAACTGTCGCTGCGACCTTCACGGTTACTGCGTCCACGCCAACCGTCGCAGGCACGCCGAGCACGGTCACGGTCACGGCCAAAGACACTTACGGCAACACGGCAACGGGCTACACGGGTACGGTCAAGATCAGCAGCAGCGATGCAGCAGCGGTGCTACCCGCCAATGCAACGTTGACCAATGGCGTCGGCACGTTCAGCGTCACGCTCAAGACAGCGGGTACGCAGACGATCACCGCGACCGATACGGTTACCGCATCGATCACCGGCACGCAAACAGGGATCGTCGTGACAGCGGCCACCGCTGTAAACTTCACCGTCAGTGGTTTCCCGGTATCCATCAAGGCAGGCACGGCGGCTAACGTCACGGTCACCGCCAAAGATGCGTATGGCAACACTGCAACAGGCTACACGGGTATGGTCAAGATCACCAGCACTGATGCAGCGGCGGTACTACCCGCTAACGCAGCGTTGACCAATGGCGTCGGCACGTTCAGTGTCACACTCAAAACATTGGGCACGCAGACCATCAGCACTACCGATACGGCTAACGCAGCGATTACCGGCACACAAACGGGCATCGTCGTGACGGCCAGCGGCGATACGGTCGGTGTCTATCGCGTCTCCAACAACACGTTCTACCTGCGTAACAGCAATGTCACGGGCATTGCCGATATCACCGTTCAATTCGGCAGCACTGCTACCAGCTACCCCATTGTTGGCGATTGGAATGGCGACGGTATCGACACCATCGGCGTTTATGAAACCACCAGCGGCCTGTTCTCGTTGCGTGACAGCAATACCGCTGGCCCCGCAGATTACACGCTCACCCTCGGCTATCCAGGCGATCAACCCATTTCGGGACGCTGGACAAGCGATATGACGCACACTGGTGTCGGCGTCTTCCGCCCCTCCAACGGTGTGTTGTACATGAAGAAAGACCTGACCACGGGCTTTGCCGACTTCGGCATGGTGCTTGGCTATCCAGGTGACATCGGCATTGCAGGGGATTGGAATGATGACGGCATCGACAGCCCCGGCGTCTTCCGTCCGTCCACCAACACGTTCTACATGACCGATAAGGTTACTCAGGGGCCGGTCTTTGGCGATTACTCGGCAGTGCTCGGCTATTCAGGCGATCAACCCATGGTTGGCGATTGGATCGGCCAGGGTCACGCGGGGATCGGCGTCTTCCGTCCCTCGAATGGACAAATCTATCTGAAGAATGCACTGACCACGGGCATTGCGGATTCAGCACTCGTCTACGGCATCCCGAATGATATTCCGGTAGCCGGATCTTGGGCAAATACGAGCAGTGCGCCCATTAACCGTGCGCTCAACAACTTGATCGTCCCCGGCGCTCCGCTGACGACCGCAACGGCGACGCCAATTCCGGCCAAGCCAAGCGTCAGCCAACCGCCACAGAACAGCTACGACGGCTAAGCTGCGTCCGTAGCAAAGCCTTCATCTGGCTAACGTCAGATGCCCAAGATCAATAACGAATGATATAAGTTGCAGTAGTCACAGAAACGCACCAATGTGACTACGGCAACGATGTTCGCCCTTATTGACTACACCGTATTTACTTTACTACCTGCTCCCTGCTACTTGTCGATAACCGATGAGCGGACGTTCAGAAAATTCCCCTTCGATCCCCATAACGAACGGCCTGAGCAGAGGCGCAAATCGCGTTTTGCAGGCGCACCCTCTCATGCTTAATCCCCTTCCAACCCCGCGTTCTGAAATCTGACGCAACCAAAATGGCCGTTGAAAAGCGCACATCTGAGAAAACGATGAGTCGTTTGCTGATCGGCATTGTGTTGCGCAGAGCGCGCTATAATGCGCTCAGCTTGATGTGGAGAATAGGGTAAAGTTTGTGGATGCAGCCACCCTTTTGGCAACGTTCAGCACACGCTTCCTGGGCATTTTCATCGAAGCCGTGTCGTTTTTATTGCTTGGCACGCTGATCTCTGGTTTGTTGGAAGCCTTTGTCACCAACGACGATATTGTGAAGCTGGTGCCGCGCAACCCGATTTTGGCGACATTGGCGGGCAGCTTTCTAGGCTTTTTGTTTCCGGTTTGTGAGTGCGGTGTCGTGCCTGTGACGCGCCGTCTCTATCAAAAAGGGCTGCCCGTATCGGTTGGCATTACGTTTTTATTGGCAGCGCCTGTCATGAACCCGATCGTGTTGGCGAGCACTTACGCCGCATTTGGCTTTGGCCCGATATTGGTGGGGCGTTACGTCATTAGTTGGGTAACCGCCGTGACGATCGGACTGCTGTTCAGCTTTCAGAATCACCCACAGCGCGTGCTCAATCCCGCCTCATTATCCCTGATCGGTGCGACGGTTGGCGGCGGATCGGCGGAAGCGGTCGTGATCCCGCAGGCGCGCATGGCGTTATTTCCCGGTCTCAAGACGGCGATCAAGCTGGCAGGCGAAGAATTTTTCGAGATGGGGCGTTATTTGATCATCGGCTCATTGCTTGCTGCGCTGATGCAAACGTTCATCTCCAAAGAGGCAATCAGCGCACTGGCAAGCAACCCGGTCAATTCGGTACTGGTCATGGCCGGGCTGGCGTTCGTGATGTCACTGTGCAGTACGGTCGATGCGTTCCTTGCACTATCGTTTGCGCGTACCTTCACGACTGGTTCTATTCTCACCTTCTTGACTTTTGGCCCGATGGTCGATATTAAAACGACTTCGATGTACATGGGCATGTTTCGGCGGCGAACAGTCTTTTATCTGGTCGTGCTGCCCTTCCTGATTTCAGTGCTGATCGGCATTGCGTTGAATTTGAACGTGAAATTCTAAGAGGCTCTATAAGAGGTTTTGCTATGCGAACTCGTAAATGGATTCAGGCCAGCATTCTGTTGTTCATGGGCTTGTACTTTTTGGACAATATGCTGAGTGGCAAGATCAATTTGTATATCAACAGCGATCGCTTTGCCTGGCTATCTTGGATCGGGACGGCGCTGTTCCTGCTTTTGGGCGTGATGAGCGTGATCGATCTGATACGCGAAAAGCCCGACACCGAAACGGATCAACACGACCACGAAGGGCATGATCACGCGGCACATGATCACGGACACGATCACAGCCACGAGCAAGCGCCGTCCTGGTTCAAGCTGATCCTGGTCGGCATTCCGCTGATGGTTGGCCTGCTGGTGCCTGCTAAACCGTTGGGCGCGGCGGCAGTATCGAATGGCGGCATCAGCACCAGCTTTTCCAGCGCGCAGAACAGCCCCACTTCATTTAACATCGCGCCCGCTGATCGGACTGTACTGGATTGGGTGCGCGCTTTCAATGAGTCCAGCGATGTTAAGCAATTTGCCGGACAAACTGCCGACGTGACTGGCTTTGTCTATCGCGATATTCGCTTTGACGGCAAACCGCAGTTGATGGTAGCGCGCTTCGTGATTAGCTGCTGTGTGGCTGATGCCAGCGCGATCGGCGTTATTGTGCAGACCGCCGACGCCGCAAAATGGCCGCAAGATGGATGGGTACACGTCACGGGCAAGTTCACGACGCAAACCATTGATGGTCGTGATACGCCCGTCGTGCTGGCGGACAGTATCACACCTGCCACACAGCCGGAACACCCTTATTTGTATCCGTAACAGCGCTGAGTTTGCGGCTTATTTACCCACTGCATGATTGACCGTGCCGCGTCCTGCGCCGAGCTTCCAACCTGCGGCAGATTTGATCGCTTCTGTCACATAATGTTTGGCAAGTTCGACGGCGACGGTCATTTCGCGACCTTTGGCAATCTCGGCGGCGATCGCGCTGGCAAAAGTGCAGCCCGTGCCGCGCGCATTCCACGTCGCAATACGCGGTGCGCGGAACTCGTGAAAAGTGACGCCATCGTAGAGCAGATCGATCACGTCGTCGGTATCCGGCGCATGGCCGCCCTTGATCAGCACATAGCGCGGCCCCATCGCCTGAATGGTGTGCGCCGCCACGTACATATCCCCCGCCGTGCTGAGCGATTGTTGAGTGAGCAGCCGCGCCTCATCCAGATTTGGCGTGACGATCAACGCGCGCGGAAACAGCAGATCGATATAGGCGCGATCGGCGTCAGGCGTGATCAGGCGGCGGCCTAGCCCATCGACCATGACCGGATCGACGATCAACGCGCTGATGTTGTAAGTCACCATTTTCTCAGCCACCAACTTGATTACATCCGCTTTGAGCAGCAAGCCAGTTTTGACCACATCTGCGCCGATGTCAGTCAACACGCTGTCGATTTGCTGGCCGATCATTTCCAATGGCAGCGCTTGCATGGATTGAATGCCGAGCGAATTTTGTGCGGTAACCAGTGTTAACGCGGATAGACCATACACGCCGCGCGCCTCCAACGTCTTGAGATCAGCTTGCAAACCCGCTGCTCCGCTGGAATCCGATCCGGCAATGGTCAATACAGTGGGTGGGGTCACGGTAGGTGGCGTCATAGGGTTTTTATCGCGTAGTTCATGTGCGTGTCCTGTTTCACAGCGGTTTGTTGATCAGCGGATACACTGCGTAGTAATCGTTCAAAGCGTCGAGCAGCGGATCTTTAACGCGCGTCAGCAGTGCCGATACCAGCACGTTATGCTGCTCACACAGCCCCCACAACAACGCAGCGGCTTCGCTGACTTGCGGCGGCGGGTTAGCGAAATCATGCTGGAATTCAAGCACGCCCCACGGGTTGATCTGATTGCTCATGATCAGCACGATGTAATCACCATGCAAGCCGATCCGCGCACGGTGGACTTCCACCACTTCCGTGATCGCGTACAGCCCTTGAAAGATGGTTTCCTCAGTATCAGCGACTTCTAAGCGCTCCAGATACGTTTGCACAATTGGCAAAATATTCGCGACGCGTCTTCGAACCACGGTCGCCACAGCATCACGCGCGCGCCAAATACGCCAATGGTCGAATGGCGCTTGCACTTCGGGCGGGAGTAATTTGGCGTCGATCAGGGCTAGAATGCGTAAATCAGGCGGCGTCATTAATTCGATGATTCGCTTCGTTAATGTGCTTCATCTTTGTTTTTCGGCAGTGCGTTTCGCGACCAGCGCCATGAACTCATCGAACAAATCGAGCGCGTCATGTGGGCCGGGCGCAGCTTCCGGATGATATTGTACACTGAACAGGCCGAGTCGGTCACATTTCAGCCCTTCGATACATTCATCGTTCAGATTGACGCGGCTAATGGTCACATCATCGGGCAACGTCCCGGCAGTCACCGCGAAGCCGTGATTGTGCGTGGTGATCGTGACTGCGCCGTTTTGCGGATCGATCACGGGCTGATTGGTGCCGCGATGTCCGAACAGCAGCTTGTGCGTCTGACCGCCGAGCGCTAACCCGATCAACTGATGGCCGAGGCAGATTCCGAACATCGGCACGTTACCCGCCAGCGTGCCGATCGCATCGATCGCATACGTGACCGCCGCCGGATCGCCGGGGCCGTTCGATAAAAATACGCCGTCCGGCTGATAAGCGAGCACTTCACTGGCCGAGGTTGTAGCGGGCACGACGGTTACCCGGCAACCGCGATCGGTGAGCAGACGCAATATGTTACGCTTGATGCCAAAATCATAGGCAATGATGTGCGGCGGCCTATCGTTGGCGTTACGAGTCGAGCGCTGCATCGGGTACCACGCTCGATCAACCGCTTCTTCCCAATGATAAGGCGCGGCGCAGGTGACCTCTTTCACCAGATCGAGGCCGTCCATGCCTGACCACGCGCGCGCCATGCTGATCAGCGCGTCCGGGTTATGCGCCGCTTCGCCATGCGCGATCACGCCGCGTAACGCGCCGCGCGTCCGCAAGTGTCGCACCAACGCGCGCGTCTCGACTTCACTGATGCCGATCACGCCTTGCTCGCGCAAATAATCGCTGAGCGTGGCTGTTGCGCGCCAATTGCTCACCAGCGGACTCAGCGCGCGGACGGCAAAGCCCGCTGCCCATACCCGCGCCGATTCGGGATCGTCCGCGTTGACGCCGACGTTGCCCACCTGCGTCACCGTTGAGACGATGATCTGACGGTGATAGGACGGATCGGTCAGCGTCTCCTGATAACCAGTCATGGAGGTGCTGAACACCACTTCACCGACGGTTGCGCCTTCCGCACCGAAGCCCGTGCCAGGGTACAGCGATCCATCTTCCAGCGCGATGAGTGCGTTATGCGTAATCACAAGCGTTCTTTCCCAGTCTTGGTTTCGCCTTTGTACCATGCTTTAGCGTGCTTAATCTCTTTGCGTACCTGTTCGGGCGCGGTGCCGCCGATCACATTGCGTTTAGCGACGGACGCCGCGTAATCGAACACGGCGTATAAATCCGTATCGAATTTTTCACTGATCGCATGGTAATCGTCAATCGTCAGTTTCGACAAAGGCGTTTTGCTATCCAGCGAACGGCGCACCGCTTTAGCTGCCATGCCGTGCGCTTCACGAAACGGCACGCCCTTGAACACCAGATAATCCGCCAGATCAGTTGCCAGCATCGTTTCATCTAAGGCCGCCAACATTTTGTCGGGGTTGAACGTCATGGTTTCGACCAAACCGATCAGCGCGGGCAGCAGCGTTTCCAGCGTATCGACGGTATCGAACAGCGGCTCTTTATCCTCTTGCAAATCTTTGTTGTAGCTGGAGGGTAAGCCTTTGAGCGTAGTCAGGAAACCCGTCAGGTTGCCGATGATCCGTCCTGTTTTGCCACGCGTCAGTTCGAGAATGTCCGGGTTTTGCTTTTGCGGCATGATGCTGGAGCCGGTCGTATAGCGTTCGTCAAGATCGATGAAGCCGAACTGCGGGCTGCTGTACAGGATCACATCTTCGGCAAAACGGCTCAGATGCACCATCATCAGAGCTGCCGCTTCCATAAATTCAACTACGAAATCTCGGCTTGAAACGGCATTCAAGCTGTTTCGCGTGACGTGAAATGTATATAGTCCACCATATCTACTCGGAAACGCAAAATCATTTGATAGCTCAAGTCGGTTCATAGGGTAAGCAGTTCCGGCTAATGCACCAGAGCCAAGCGGTATCCGGTCTAGAGTATTCCGCTGAAATCGTCTTTTATCATAGTGCAAAAGTTCCATGTAACTATATAGCCAATGGCCGCATGTAATTGGTTGTGCTGCGCGCATGTGGGTATAGCCGGGCATCAGTGTTTCAACATGTTGATCAGCTTGCATGAGCAGCGCAATTGCCAGATCATCAATTTGTGTCATGATCAACTGATTCTGTCGATACAGCCACAGATACAAATCCATCGCCACCTGATCGTTGCGGCTGCGCCCGGTATGCAGTTTGCCCGCCACCGCACCGATCAATTCGGTCAGGCGGCGCTCGACGGCAGTATGAATATCCTCATCAGTGGGCGCATACACGAATGTACCCGCGTCGAACTCCGCTTTGACAGCGTGCAAGCCGCTCTCCATTTGCGCCGACTCGTCATCGGTGATCACTTTGGCGCGTGCCAGCGCATGTGCCCAGGCGATGCTGCCCTGAATATCCTCAGCATACAGCCGTTTGTCGAAAGATAGGCTGTCGTTCAGCTTGCGCAGTGACTCGGCGGCGGCTTGTTCATAGCGGCCTGACCACTGTGTTTTCGACGAAGGTACATTATTTGAGTCGCTCATGTCCGATAGTGCCCATTGATGCTGACGTAATCGTGACTGAGATCGCACGTCCAGACGGTCGCGGGCGCGTCACCCATGCCAATATCCAAAGTAACCGTCACTTCCGGGCTGGCGGCGATCGCGTTGGCCTGCGCTTCATCGTAGGCGAGCGGCGTCCCGTTGGCGACAAGTTGTAAGCCGCCTGCTGGTTCTTTTTCGCCCTCCTCATACCACAGCGCAAGTTTCGCCGGATCGAACTCGATACCGGCGCGTCCCGCCGCTGCCAGAATGCGTCCCCAATTAGCATCGCCGCCATAAAATGCCGTCTTGACCAGTGGCGAAGTGGCGATCGTATTGGCAATCTGATAAGCGTGTGCAGGTTCGTCAGCGTGCAGAATATGCAGCGTGATGAAGCGCGTCGCGCCTTCGCCATCGCGCACAATCGCTTGCGCCAACTGTTTGCAGACGCGATATAGTGCGCCTGTGAAGCCGAAACGCGACGGATCAGCGCCAATCTGGACGCCGCTCGTGCCGCTTGCCAGCGCTAACAGTGTATCGTTGGTGCTCATATCGCCATCGATCACGATGTGATTGAAGGTAGCTGCCGCTGCCTGACCGAGTGCGCGCTGCAATACGTCGTGCGGAATGTCCGCGTCCGTCACGATCACCGCCAGCATAGTTGCCATGTTCGGCGCGATCATGCCCGCACCTTTGGCAATGCCCGCGATCGTGAAGCCGTTAGCGGTGATGCTGGCAGTTTTCGGCCTGGTATCAGTCGTCATGATCGCGCGCGCGGCGTCCATCCACCCATCGGGACGCAAAGCGGCGGCTGCGATCGGAATCGCCGCTTTGAATTTTTCCATCGCAAATTGTACGCCGATCACGCCGGTAGACATGACCAGCACTTCATCCGCCGCACAACCGATCGATTCGGCAGCCCACGCCGCGCACTGTTCAGCGTTGCGCAAGCCCGGATCACCCGTAGCGGCATTGGCGCAGCCCGCGTTGATCAGCACTGCGCGAATCCGATCGGGATGATCCGCCAAACGCGCACGATCCAGAATGACGGGCGCGGCTTGTACGCGATTAGTCGTGAAGACGCCCGCTGCTGTGTACGGCGCGTCGGCTACGATCAAGGTCAGGTCGGGGGCGGGCTGCTTGCGCAAACCAGCGTCTACGCTCGCCACGCGAAAGCCAGCTACAGACGCTATATCGGTCGAAACATCCATCAGGACGCTATCCTTGTTATTTGGTATCAGGCGCTGCAAATCTTAAGCGAGCGATTATAACGCTATAATTGGTATCGCCAATGTGTCAGCTTGTGTTTGCGTGGTGATAGGATGATTGCTTGTGCGTTCTGTTTCTGTAATTTTTCGCCTATTGAGTGTCAAGGAGTTCAGATTATGCAGTTAGGATTTGTGAGCGCTATTTTGCCTGATTTGTCACTGGAAGAAGTTTTGCAATACGCTGCACAGAATGGTTTTGAGTGCGTTGAATTGCTGTGCTGGCCGGTCGGCGCGGCAGAACGGCGCTACGCGGGCGTGACGCATATTGATGTGAGCAATTTCGATCAGGCCGAAGCAACGCGCATCAAGGCATTGGCCGCGCAGTACGGCATAACGATTTCCGCGCTAGGCTATTACCCGAATCCGCTGACGCCTGATATTGCCGAACGGCACGTTTACGTTGAGCATATCAAAAAGATGATCAGCGCCTCGGCACTGCTTGGCCTTAACCTCGTGAACACGTTTATCGGGCGCGATCAACACCGCGCCATTGAAGATCAATGGACGACGTTCGAAGAAGTCTGGAAGCCGTTAGTCGCTTTCGCTGAGCAGCAGAAGGTGCGTATCGCGATCGAAAATTGCCCGATGTTGTTCAGTCTGGACGAGTGGCCGGGTGGCAAGAATCTCGCCATTTCACCGGAAATCTGGCGGCGCATGTTTGCCAGCATCCCCAGCGATTACTTCGGCCTGAATTTCGATCCGTCACATCTCATCTGGCAGCATATCGATTATGTGCGGGCGATCCACGAATTCAAGGATAAGCTGTTTCATGTTCATGCCAAAGATGAAAAAATTGACGCGGATTTGCTTTACAATCGTGGAACGCTCGGCTTGAAATGGCATGTTCCAAAGCTGCCCGGCCTGGGCGATGTGAACTGGTCGCACTTTTTCACAGCACTCAACGAAGCAGATTATCACGGCCCAGTGTGCATCGAAGTTGAAGATCGCGATTTTGAGGAGTCACTTCAAAGTCGGCAGCGTGCGCTGGTGCTTTCCAAAGCGCATCTCGCGCCGTTTATGAAGTGAGTCGTGCAGCGCCATTTTGCCTACAAGATGTTTGCGATTCGTCAATCTGCATAAGGCTTTGTGCTGCACATTGTCAGAATGCTGTTGAGGCTGTATGATGTATCTGTGCTATTTATCACAAACGGCGCGTGATTTGTGTCTGTAAGCGCGACTGCTGACTGGAGGGAAACATAAATCTCGATGACCTGACGCACTTTCGGGAACTCGACACGCTCGATATGCTTACGCTGATCGACCGTTTGCCCGATCAGCTGGCGAGCGCATGGGCACAAGTCGCTACTTTATCGCATCCGGCGTCCTTCAAGCGTGCCGATCGGATCGTGATTGCGGCGGTCGGTGGCGCAGCGATCAGCGCCGAGATTGTAGCAGCCCTATATGCGGATACGTGCAATATCCCGATTGTGATCCATCGCGGCGATGATCTGCCTGCCTATGCGGATGGGCAAAGCACGCTGGTAGTGCTGCTCAGCGCTGATGGGAACGATGCCGAAACGCTGGCCGCCGCTGAACTGGCTGATGCGCGGGGTGTTCAAGCCCTGGCAATCACGGCGGGCGGCGTGCTGGCCGATCGGGTGATGCAGATGGGCGGCACGATCTGGCGTTATGCGCCTGTCCCATCCGCACGCGCAGCAATGGGTAATTACGTTGGTTTGTTGATCGGGCTGCTGGGCCGCGCCGGACTGATCGCTGATCCCTCAACTGCGCTTAACGAAACGATCGGCGTCCTGCGCGAGCGGATTGCAACGTTGGGCGCGGCCAGCCCCGCCGTCAAAAATCCAGCCAAGCGTTTAGCGGGTCAGATGATCGGGCGGCTGCCGTTGATCGTTGGCACCGGGCTGACCATTCCCATCGCACGGCACTGGCAAGCACAGCTCAACATGAACGGTAAAGCGTGGGCGCAAGTCGAAGCATTGCCCGATGCGGCATACATTGCGATCAACGGAACGCCCTCCCTCACGGCGCTTTCCGTCCTGATGAATGTCGTCTTTTTAAGCGCACCGCCGTTCGAGTCGTCACTGATGAACAGCCGTTTGCGCGCCACTTCTGATCTTTTCATGCAGCAAGGACTCGCCGTCGATCGAGTGGATGGCGTCGGCAAAAGTGCGTTGGCGCAAGCCCTTTCACTCGTGCAGTATGGCGATTACGTCAGCTATTATGTAGCGATGGCGTATGGCGTCGATCCATCCGCCGCGTTCAACGAATCCACAGCATCCGGTAAATCTGAAAATTGAACCGATAAGCACTGAAACAGGAGTTTAACCCATGACCACTCAGGTAAAACACGATCACGTTCGGCTGTACATCCCCGGCCCGATTGAAGTCCGCCCGGAAATCTTGCAAGCGCAAGCCAAGCCGATGATCGGCCACCGTTCCGCCGATTTTGAAGCGTTGTTCGCCAGCGTTCAACCTAAATTACGCCAATTGTTCTATACCAAATCGCGCGTCTACGTGTCCACATCGTCCGGCACGGGCTTGTGGGAAGCCGCCTCGCGCAACGCCATTCGCGATGATAAAAAAGTGCTGCATCTGGTCAACGGCGCGTTCAGCGAGCGTTGGGCGGAAGTGAGCAAGATGAATGGCAAGCAAGTAGACGTGATCAGCGCCGAATGGGGGCAAGCTGTCAAGCCGGAAGCGTTAGCCGCTGCACTCGAAAAGCAAACCTATGACGCGGTGGCGATCGTGCTCAATGAAACCAGCACAGGCGTCAAAAATCCGTTGGAAGCGATGATGCCGATCCTCAAGCAGTACCCTGATACGCTGATCCTGGTAGATGCGGTCAGTATTCTAGGCGGCTATAAGATCGATTTCGATGGACTCGGCCTGGATATGCTGCTCACCAGCACCCAAAAAGCGATGGCGCTGCCGCCCGGTCTGGCCTTTGCCGCCGTCTCCGATCGCGTTCTGGAGCGCGCTAAACAAGTCCCCTATCGCGGCTACTATTTCGATTTGATCGAGCTTGAAAAGTTCCTGATCAAGAACAACACGCCGTCCACGCCGAACATTTCGCTGATGTACGCGACCGACCTTGAGCTGGATCACATCCTGGCCGAAGGGTTGGATGCGCGCTTTGCCCGTCACGAACACATGGCGAGCATGACGCGCGATTGGGCAACCGAACTCGGCTTCGGCTTATTCGCAGAAGACGGCTATCGTTCGCCCACGGTGACGACCATTGCCAACACGCGCAAAATCGATGTGAAAGCGCTCAACAAGTATCTTGCCACGCAAGGGCTGACGCTCTCCGACGGCTACGGCAAGATCAAGGACAGCACATTCCGTATCGCGCACATGGGTGATCTGACGCCTGCCGATATGGAAGAATTGTTTAACGCAGTCGGTACCTTCATCGAAAAGCAAGGGGCGTAATTCGTGACCTTTCACATCCTGATCCCAGACAATCTCGACAAAGCCGGGCTGACTATTCTGAGCAATACGCCTGACGTGACGATTCAGTCCGCGGCCAAGATGAGCCGCGATGAAGTGATGGCGGCTATCCCGAACGCGGACGCGCTGATCATTCGCAGCGCCACCAAAGTAGACGGCGCGATGCTCGATGCTGCGCCCAAACTGAAAATGGTGGGGCGCGCAGGCGTCGGCGTGGATAACGTCGATCTGCCCGCTGCCACCGAACGCGGCGTGATCGTCATGAACGCGCCGGACGGCAACACGATCGCCACAGCGGAATTGGCGCTCGGCCTGATGATCTCGGTTGCGCGCTTCATTCCGGCGGCGCATAGTTCGCTGGCAGGCGGCCAATGGGATCGCAAAAACTTCACAGGGACGGAACTGCGCGGTAAAACGCTCGGTGTGATCGGCTTTGGGCGCGTCGGGCGCGCGATCGCGAAACGTGCGCAAGCGTTCGATATGCGCGTGATCGCCTACGATCCGTATGTGGCGGCGGACGCGGCAAAAGCGCTCGGCGTCGATTTGGTCGCGCTGGACGATCTGTACGGTCACGCGGATTTCATCACGCTGCACGCCATGCTGACTGATGAAAACCGCCACATGATCAACGCGCAAAGCATCGCCAAGATGAAAAAAGGCGTCAAGATCATCAATGCTGCGCGCGGCCCGCTGATCAACGAAGCGGATTTGGCCGAAGCGGTCAAGAGCGGTCAGGTTGGCGGCGCGGGTATTGATGTGTACGCTGAAGAACCGCCTGAAGCGGGCAACCCGTTAATCGGCGTGAAGGGTATCATTCACACGCCGCATCTGGGCGCTAGCACGGTTGAAGCGCAAGACGAAGTGGCGGTGCAGATCGCACAGCAAACGCTTGACGCGCTGTTCAGAAGTGAGTACAAAAACGTCGTCAACCCGGACGTGCTCAAAAAGCAAAAGTCCTCCTAGCGTCTGTGCCATAGTTCGGTACAATAAGGGCACGCTCTAATACGGGTGTGCCCTTTTTATTTACGACGAAACGAGGACTCGTGCTCAATCAATCGTCCAGCGGAATCGATCCGCTTGAAACGCCATTTGACGAATCACTTGATCTGAATGAGTCGATTGTCGCTGAGAATGCCGACCCCGAAATCGTCGTGCCGGAAGTGCCGCTGATCGCTGCGCGTCCGCAAAGTCTGGTCTTAGCCATTTTGGGTGGATTTGTCGCGGCGCTGATCGGTGCGACCGTATGGGCGCTGTTCGTAGCGCTCACTCAACGTGAGATCATCTGGGTGGCGTTGGCGGTGGGGTGGTTCGTTGGGTTGATCGTACGCCGTATGGGACACGGCACCACGCGCGTTTTTGGTCTTGTTGGCGCGGTAAGTGCAGGCTTTTCGATCTTGTTGGGAACGCTGCTGGCAGGGGTGGTGCTGGCATCGCGTGACAGAGCGTTTCCACTAGGGATAGCGCTGCTGGCTTTGTTGAATCCAGGGCTTTGGATCGAAGTTATGCGCGTTTTTACGCCGTTCGATTGGGCATTCATTGCGTTCGCGATTTATCAGGGCTATACGTTGTCGTTTTCCAGAGTGCGCACGCGGCGCTAAAGCAGGGCGGGACTTTCGCAACGTTGACTCCCTTGCCCTGTAGTCGGGGAAAGGGTTGGGGTTAGGGGTCAAAGGGTGGGGTAGGGGTCAACGACTTTGCACACACCCTGAGAATTTTCAATCCACGCGCAAACGAACTATACTTGTCCGATATTGGTTCGTTTTCACGCTGGAAACCCTTATTATGTCGCTGACTGATCTCACACTTACCGACGCGCTCGCCAAACTGCGCGCGGGCGAGATTAATGCCGTCGATCTGACGCAAGCGCATCTCGATCAAATTCATGCGCTCGATCCGAAATTGCACGCTTTCTTAGCGATCACCGCAGAGCAAGCGCTTGACGCCGCTCGCCATGCCGATCAGCGCCGCGCCAAGGGTGAAGATGCGCCGCTGCTCGGCATTCCGCTGGCAATTAAAGATGTGCTGTGTACGGAAGGCATCCCGACGACCGCCGGATCGAAGATTTTGGAAGGGTTCAAGCCGCCGTACAGCGCGACCGCCGTGCAAAAGCTGACTAATGCGGGCGCGATCGTGCTTGGCAAGACGAATACCGACGAGTTCGCGATGGGATCCTCTACCGAGAATTCTGCCTATGGACCAACGCGTAACCCGTGGAATACCGATCGGATTCCGGGCGGCAGCAGTGGTGGCAGCGCTGCCGCCGTCGCCGCGCGTATGGCATTGGGCGCACTCGGCTCGGATACGGGTGGCAGCGTCCGGCAGCCCGCGTCGATGTGCGGCGTGGTGGGTATCAAGCCGAGTTACGGGCGCGTTTCGCGATGGGGCTTGATCGCGTTTGCCTCGTCACTGGATCAGGTTGGCACGTTTGGGCGCACAGTACGCGATGCTGCGACACTGTTGCAGGTGATCGCGGGCTATGATGAGCGCGACTCGACCAGCATGAACACCCCCGTTCCGGATTATGCCGCCGCGTTAACGGGGGATGTGAAAGGCTTGCGCGTGGGCGTGCCGCAAGAATATTTCATCAGTGGGATGCAAGCCGAAGTCGAACAAGCCATCCGTGCCGCGATCGCCAAACTCGAATCACTCGGCGCGATCATCAAGCCGATCAATCTGCCGCACACCGATCAAAGCCTGAGCGTGTATTATCTGGTAGCGCCTGCTGAAGCGTCGGCTAACCTGTCACGTTTCGACGGGGTACGTTACGGCGTGCGCGTTCAGGAAAACGGCATGTGGCCGACTTACAAAGCAACGCGCGGGCAGGGGTTCGGCGCGGAAGTCAAACGGCGCATCATGTTAGGGACTTATGCACTGTCGGCGGGCTACTACGATGCGTACTATTTGAAGGCGCAAAAAGTCCGCACGCTGATCAAGCAAGATTTCGAAACAGCATTCAAGGACGTGGACGTGATCGCTGCGCCCACTGCGCCGCGTACTGCGTTTCCAATTGGCGAAAAGGTGAACGATCCGCTGCAAATGTATCTGGAGGACGTGTTCACGCTGCCCACCAGTTTAGCGGGCGTGTGCGGCTTGAGCGTGCCGTGCGGCTTCGATGGCGACGGACTGCCGATCGGCTTACAGATTTTGGGGCCAGCGTTTGGCGAAGAAGCGATCTTACGTGCGGCTTACGCTTATGAACAAGCAGCGGGCTTGACCGATCGCAAACCGGACTTACAATTTGCCCGCTAATGATTCGCTAAAACTTCATCCACTAAAAGGAGCTTTGCCATGAAAATCGTGATCCCGCTCGCCGGATACGGCACTCGTTTACGCCCCCATACCTACACTAAGCCCAAGCCGTTGATCAACGTGGCGGGAAAGCCGGTGCTCGGCCATTTGCTCGATAAAATAGCGGGCTTGCCGATCGATGAGTACATTTTCATCGTGGGCTATTTGGGTGATCAGGTCGAGGAATACGTCAAACGCGAGTATCACATTCCGGCGCGCTTTGTCGAACAATCCGAGATGCTCGGCCAATCGCACGCGATCTGGTTGGCGCGCAACTTTATCGATGATCAGCCGACCTTTGTAATTTTCGTCGATACGCTGTTCGAGGCCGATCTGAGCACACTCGATGCACCCGGCGCAGATGCAGTGATCTTCGTCAAGGAAGTGCCCGATCCGCGTTCGTTCGGCGTGGTCACACTGGACAAAGATCACTACATTACGGGCTTTGTCGAGAAACCGCCGACGATGGAAAATAAGCTGGCGGTTGTCGGCTTGTACTATTTCAAACAGGGCAAAAAGCTGATTGACGCCATTCAGCAGACGATGGACAGTAAAACGGTGACCAAAGGCGAATACTATCTGGCGGACGCGATGGACATTATGGTGCGCAGCGGCATGAAGTTTCGCACGGAGCCGGTTTCGGTTTGGTTGGATTGCGGCAAGCCGGATACCGTGTTAGAGACGAATCGTTATCTGCTGGAGCACGGCAGAGACAATACCGCCGACTTCAAAGGCACTGACTCGATCATTGTGCCACCCGTCCATATCGATCCGACGGCAATTATTTCGCGCTCGGTGATCGGACCTCATGTGACCGTCGCGGCAGGCTGTGAAGTCACAAGCAGCATCATTCGCGATAGCATTTTGGACGAAGGCGCGACCGTCAAGTCGGCGCTGTTGGAACAAAGTCTGGTAGGGCGTAATGCGCGCGTGGAAGACCGGGCGCACAGCATCAACGTGGGCGACTCATCGGCGGTCGGCTTCAGTTAGGTTTGTAGAACGATAATCAGGGAACCATTTATGACTCGTAATTTCATCTCCGAACGGGTGCAAAGCGTGCCACCGTCAGGCATCCGGCGCTTTTTCGATATTGCGGCGACCATGCCGGACGTGATCTCGTTGGGTATTGGCGAACCGGATTTTGCCACGCCCGGCGATATTCTGCGGGTGGGGATGCATTCGCTGGAAAATGGCGAAACGCACTATACCAGCAACAGCGGAACGATCGAACTGCGCCGCGCGCTGTCGGATTATATCAAACGCTTATACGGTGTCGAGTACGATCCCGACAGCGAACTGTTGATCACGGTGGGCGTCAGCGAAGCGTTGTATCTGGCGCTGACGGCGATCCTCAACCCCGGCGACGAAGTGATCGTGCCGGAGCCGTGCTTTGTGGCCTATGCGCCCGAAGTGACATTCGCGGGTGGCGTGCCGGTCACGGTGCCGACCTTTGCCGATAACGGTTTTCAAGTGACGGCGCAGGCGATCGAAGCCGCTATCACGCCGCGCACCAAAGCACTGCTGATCGGCTATCCCAATAACCCGACGGGCGCGGTGCTCAGTCGCGAAATTCTGGTGGAGATTGCGGCACTGGCACAGCGTCACGATTTGCTGGTGATCTCCGACGAAATCTATGATCGGCTGGTATACGGAGTGCCGCATACGCAGTTTGCCAGCATAGACGGTGCGCGCGAACGGGCGATCGTGCTGAGCGGTTTCAGCAAAAGTCACGCAATGACCGGCTGGCGCATTGGCTACGCTGCCGCGCCCGCCGAACTGTTGGCTGCCATGCGCAAGATTCATCAATATACGATCATGTCCGCGCCCACCACTGCACAAGTCGCTGCCGTTGCCGCGATCGTAGTGGGTGAGCCGCACGTCGAGGAAATGCGTCAGGAATATGATCGCCGTCGCCGTTTGATCGTGGGCGGTTTCAATCAACTTGGCCTGACTTGTTTCGAACCGCGCGGTGCTTTTTATGCGTTCCCGAATATCAGTGCATCGGGCATGGACGATACCGTGTTTGCCGAAACGCTGTTGGCCGAAGAACAAGTCGCGATGGTGCCCGGATCAGCGTTTGGCAAGAGCGGCGCAGGTTTTGCGCGCGCCAGCTATGCGACAAAATATGAAAAGATCGAGCAAGCCTTAGAGCGCTTGCATAACTTCATGCAGCGCCACGGCTAAATGAGTACCCGCTAAAACCAATGATTTACTCAAAATGACCTATTCAATTCTTGTCGCCACAACGCTCAACGAGGATGCGCTGGCGCTCTTGCACGGTGCGCTGGATGTCGCGCTCACCGTGGTAAATGCTGATACCAGCGCTACCACCAGCGCGATCGAAACAGCGGACGCGCTGATTATCCGCGATGATTTTCCGGTGGACGCGGCGCTTTTGACCGCTGGCAAACGCCTCAAAGTGATCGGGCGGGCGGGTGTTGGTTTGGCCGGGATCGAAGTCGAGGCGGCCACTGTACGCGGCGTGATCGTCATGAATACGCCCGGCGCAAATGCGATCGCGGCGGCGGAATACACGTTTGCACTGCTGCTGGCGCTCAGTCGAGGCGTCATTCCAGCACATAATGCGCTCACTGCTGGCGAATGGCAGCGCGCCGACCACACGGGCTTGCAACTGTATGGCAAGACGCTCGGCATTATTGGCCTGGGGCGCGTTGGGCGGCGGGTGGCGGAACGGGCGCTCGCCTTCGGCATGGACGTAATCGCTTACGATCCGTATGTAGCAGAAGCGCAGGTCAGCGATTTGCGGGTGAAGCTGGTCGGGCTGGACGACATCCTGATCCGATCGGAGTTCATCAGCTTGCATTGTGCGGTCACGCCTGAGACGCATCACATCCTGAATGTGGGTGCGCTCACGATGGTCAAGCCCGGCGTGCGAATCCTGAACGTAGCGCACGGCAGCATGATCGACGAGTCGGCTTTGGCTGATGCGATCCGCGCGGGCAAAGTGGCGGGTGCTGCGCTGGATGTGTTCGCTACTGAACCGCCCAAAAATTCGCCACTGATCGGTTTGCCCGGCGTGATTCATACGCCACACTTGGGCGATGCCACGGTCGAAGCGCAGCGCGATCTCAGCGTGCAAATCGTTCAGCAGGTGCTTGACGCGCTGCGCGGCACGGATTATCGAAATGCGGTCAATATGCCGTTCATGCCCGGTCGCGATTTCGAGGCAATGACGCCATATTTGCGGCTGGCTGAGCGAATTGGCGCGCTTCAGCATCATCTGGCAAATGGGCGCATTCGGCGGGTGGCCGTTGAATATAAGGGTGACGAGATCGCCGGATTGGTCAAGCCGCTGACGGTAGCGCTGCTCAAAGGAATCTTATCGCCCGTGCTAGGCGATTCGGTGAACTATATCAATGCGCCGCTGGTTGCGATGGAACGCGGCATTCATGTGACTCAAACCAAAGGGCTGGACGTTGCCGATTATACAAATCTGGTGAGCTGTCAGGTACATTGGGAAGGCGGCGGCCAGTTGATCATCAGCGGCGCGTTGTTCAACCATACCGAACTGCGCATTGTGCAAATGGATTTGTACCGCACCGATTTTGTACCGGAAGGCGTATTGCTGGTGTTCGGTAGTTACGATGTGCCCGGCGTAATCGGAAAAGTCGGTACCCTGCTTGCCAGTCAAGCGATCAACATCGGCGCGTGGCGTACCGGGCGCACTGAAAAAGGCGGCCAAACAATGACGGTGCTTACCCTGGATCAACCCTTGAGCGATTCGCTGCTAGCCGAATTCCGTGGACAGGATTTTGTCCGGCACGCCACGCAAATGATTTTGGGTGGCTAAGGCTGAAAAGTGTTTGATTGCGCCACTCCTGGGCGTTGAAGTGACATTACTCCTGATAAAGCCCGCCTATCGCGCCGAGCGTACTCGCGAGGGCAACTAATGTACGCATTAGTCGGGATGGCGCAAGTTATCGGGGGGTAATGTACTCATTACTCCTGATAACGAGCTTTATCGGAAGTAAAGTTGACCAGAAGCGTTTTACCCTGATCGCGCGGTTTTTCCAACAACATTTCTAAAGGAATATAAGGCATGATCACAGCACTCGTTTTAATCAACGTCACGCGCGGTAAAGTCAACGAAGTGGCGCAGCGCTTATTGCAATTAGATGGTGTCAGTGAAGTATTTTCGGTCGCTGGCCCCTACGACGCGGTAGCGCTGTTACGCACGTCCACCAATGAGCAAATCGCGGACATTGTCACTGCCAAATTGCTGGACATACCGCACATCACACAAACTCAAACTCTCATGGCTTTTCGCGCTTTCTCACGTGACGACATGGGCGCTATGTTCTCGATCGGTAACGAGCAAGTCTGAGTCGCTGCTTTCTAATTATTCGCACATGTTATTTACGTATGGCACACACTATGCGCTGTAGGCTGTGTTATAATTTTCACGTTTTGCAACCCGCATCCGAGCGACTTACGCTCGGCAGGAGACCTTATGACGGATTTAGGAAGTAACTCGAACGAAAGTTTAATCGCCCAATACGAAGCGGGCGTCGCTAACCCTGGCAGTGACCTCACGCCGTGGCTCGAAGCGCGCAGCCATATTGAGGCCAATAGCGATTTGCTGACTGATCAGCAAGCGCAGCGTGTTGGTAGGGCCGATCGCGCGCTTGTCCAGCAAGCCGATGAGCTGGCGAGCCACGTAGCCGAACTACCCTCTCGCACCAGCCACCCGAATAGCGAGTGGTGGTGGCACCTGGACGCCGTGGCACCCGTATCCAGTTACTATGCGACAGCCAATCCACCAAGCCCACGCGCACAAACCGTTTCGCGCATCATCGACGCTGCGATCGTCATTTTGATCATCGGCGTACTGGGGTATCTGCTGAACCAGCGCTTCGGTTTCTTGCAACCCGCTGCTGCGCCGTCTTCCACGCCGCTGCCAACGCCAACCTCGACGGTCGCGCCGACGGTCAACCCTGCCGCGTTTGATATGACCAGTGCAAAGTTGTTCAAAGCACCGGGCGATGTGATCGAAATAATGGTGCCTGATGGTTGGCAAACGCCGCCTTCCCAACGTCCCAACACATTTGATTTTCAGTATGGCGACCCACAAGCGCCGACGGCCTTTTTAGAAGTGCGCATCAACCCCGCCACTGACTTCTACAAAGGTATTGACAGTACCGGTAAAGCCAATTCGCCCGAAACTGCATTGGCCGCGCTGATTCGCGATAACTCGACTGCGCAGCAAGGCGCCGCAGGTCCCAAGTTTAGTGCGGTGACAGATGCCACCCTTGGTAAATTGGCTGGCAAGGGTATCACTGCCAGCGTCCCTGCCGGAGCGCAGAACGCGGCAGGCGAGTTCGACATTCGTCTGGCAGCTGCGCCAAGTGGTGACAAGGTCATATATGTTCAAGCGTATGGCGACTCGGCGTTATGGCCGAAGGCACAACCAGTGCTCGCTAAAATGATTGACAGCTTGATCGTCAATGCGCAGAACATTCCAACTTCGACGCCTACCCCAACCTTGCATCCGCTGCTGCTCACGGCAACCGCGCTGCAAAATCAGATCATTGCCTTGACACCCACCAATACCCCGACACCTGCCAGCACTGCACTCGCTACGCAAGCGGTCGCGCCGAATGGAACGGCTAATCCGGCGGCCACACTGTCGGGTACCCTATCCGGTACTACGTCCGCTACATTGTCCGCAACGGGTGGCGCAACGCAAGCGGTCGCGGCTGGCGGCGTTGGCAGCACGGTTACCACCGCTGACGGCCTTCAGTACGTGGATACTGTGATCGGCACGGGCGCTGTGGCAACTTCAGGTAAAAATGTGCAAGTCAACTACACCGGCAAGCTGACCAACGGCACTGTGTTCGATAGCTCTATCGGTCGTGCGCCCTTTACCTTCCTGCTTGGCACTGGTCAGGTCATCAAGGGTTGGGATGAAGGCGTTGCTGGCATGAAAGTCGGCGGCAAACGCACTTTGACAATCCCGCCCGCGCTCGCCTATGGCGCACAAGGGCAAGGTGGCGTCATTCCGCCGAACGCTACGCTGGTATTCGATGTGGAATTGCTCGACGTAAAATAATTCCGTAAACACCTATAATGCTCATGCCCTTGCCTTGACAGGTGAGGGCATCTTCTTTCTGATGCTTTTTGATAGACACCGCCAAAAATGTTTTTGTAAGTTATTGGAGGGTTGCAATAATCAATACACAAGCTATGCCGGTTCCAAATGAGGCCTGGCCTGCTTTGCCGCTGGCAGCGTGGGAAGCGACTAAAGATACGCTGCACATGTGGATGCAGATCGTCGGAAAAATACGGTTGGCGCAAATGCCGCTGATCAATCATTGGTGGCAAGTGCCGCTGTACGTCACGGCGCGCGGCATGACCACTTCACCGATGCCTTATGAAGCGCGCATCTTTCAGATCGACTTCGACTTTATCGATCACCAACTGCGCATTGATGTCAGCGATGGGCAGCGCGCCAGTTTTCCGTTGAAAGCGCAGTCGGTCGCGGATTTCTATCAGCAAACGATGGACGCACTGAAATCACTCGGCCTGACCATCAAAATCTGGCCGATGCCCGTGGAGATCATGGATCCAATCCCGTTTGCCGAAGATCACACGCACACTGCCTACGATCCAGACTATGCGCAGCGTTTTTGGCGGCTACTCTTGCAAGCCGATCGGGTCATGACGAAGTTTCGCTCACGTTTTATCGGCAAGGTGAGTCCGGTGCATTATTTCTGGGGCAACGGCGATCTGGCATTGACGCGCTTTTCGGGTCGCACTGCGCCGAAACATCCGGGCGTATCGATCATGCCCGACCGGATCACCTATGAGTCCTATTCGCACGAGGTGAGCAGCTGCGGATTTTGGGCGGGTGGCGGGCCCATGCCTGAGCCGATCTTTTATAGCTACGCGTATCCGACGCCTGAGGGTTTTGGCGATTATCCGATCAAGCCGGAGTCCGCTTACTACCTCAAAGAGTTGGGCGAATTCGTGCTGCCCTATGAAGCGGTACGCACAGCCAGCAGCCCGGACGAGATGCTGCTCGCTTTTTTTCAGAGTACCTATGAGGCCGAAGCAACCCTTGCCAAATGGGATCGCGCTGCGTTGGAGCGTGCCGACCTGTAAAGCTGGTTCGGTTTTTTGGATTAATTTCCCAGCAGCGAAAAGTTCGTGTCCAGATTGATGCCAACTTTATCGCCTTCGTTGAGGCCGCCCAAAACTTCACTGTACACTTCGGTGCGTAAACCAAGCTGTACCGGAATCTCAGTGAGCGTGCTGTCGGCGTTGACGATGTTCACGAACGACTGATTGTTGCGCCGATCGAGTCGGACGTAAGCATTCGGGACGCGCAGCACGCCCGGTAATTGACGCACAATGATCGTGGCGCTGGCGGTCATGCCGACTTTGGCAGCGGCACTACTCGGATCAAGCGTTACCTGTACGGGATAAGTGACCACCGTGCCCACGGCAGCATTAGCAGCCAACGCGATCTGATCGATGTGGCCGCTGAGTACAGCACCGGGCAGCGCGTCCAGCGTGAATGTCACGGGCTGATTTTCGTGAATCTGTCCGATGTCGATCTCGTCCACGTTCAACGTAACATGCAGTTGTGAAGTGTCGGTCAGCACGATTGCAGGGATCGCGCCGCCCGCTTGAGCACCAATCGACAGCGTGCCGACTTTCACCCCGATCAAGCTGATCACGCCCGCGAAAGGTGCGTGAAGCTGTGTGTTTGCCTGCTGCTGTTTGGCTTGATCGAGCGCCGTTTGCGCCTGTTCGACGGCCAACTTCGCGCGATCGATCTCGATCGGTTGAGCGCCTGCCTTGAGTCGATCCAACTGTGCCTGCGCCGCCGTGATCCGCGCTTTGGCAGCAGTCAGCACGCGCCCATCAACGCCATGCTGCAAAAGCTGAACTTGCAAACGCGCCGCCTCGACTGCGAACGACGCCTGACCCTCTTGCGCCAGCGCCAATTGATAAGTGGGTGAGTCCGTTTTGAACTGGCCGCCCACATCGCGCCGATACTGAACCGCATCCTGATAAGCTGTTTGCGCCTGTTGATAACGCAGCTGTGCCGCGCTGATCGTGTTCGGATCGATGGTGCTGAGCAAACCGTTATAGGCACTCTGCGCGGCTTTGACGTTCGCTGCCGCCACTGCCAGATCGCGCTCAGTGGGTGGCGCTTGCAATTGATCGAGTGTGAGCTGTGCCGCATTGAGCGCCGCTTGTGCTTGCACCACGCCGAGCTGATAACCCTGATCATCCTGCCGCACCAGCAAATCGCCCACGTTGACGTGCTGGCCTTCCTGTACATCGATTTCAGTGATCAGGCCGGGGTTGTCGAAGCTGAGCTTTGCGATTTTAGCGGCGGCGATTGTGCCCGTCGCATTGACCGTCAGCGTCAGATCGCCACGATCGACGGCGGCCTCTCGAATGTTCGGCTTTACCTGATTATTTTGCGTGAATGCGCGATACCCGAAATACCCTACCCCGGCCAAAACGCCGAGCACAATTCCAATAATAAGCAGTCTGCGCACCTGACCGTAAACCCTGTTTTTGCCAATGGTGGATAGTTCAATTATAGCGCAGCGACGCGTAATTGCCCGCGACTCTTACGTACAATTTCCCCACCCTAAATCTGCCCCATCCCGACCTTCCCCAACAGTGGGGAAGGAGCATTCCCCCCAAGGAGGGAGGGACTTTAAGATGCAAGAACCCCTTCCCTCATTGCCGATGAAAGGGAGCAAGACGCTGCACCACTTGTCTGTAAATTTTGACTCTGAGCCGATCTGTGCAAGAATGCACACAGCACAATGCACAGAAACGTAGCTGGAGATAATTCACTGATGCAACAACCCACGCTCAAGATCATTCCGCTCGGAGGCTTGGGCGAAATTGGCAAAAACATGATGGCCTTTGAGTATGGCGGTGATGTGATCATCGTTGATGCTGGCATGATGTTCCCGGATGGTGGAATGCACGGCATTGACTACATCATCCCCGATTTTGCTTATTTGCGGACAACGCCTGACCTGACCATTCGCGCGATTATCATCACGCACGGCCATGAAGATCATATTGGTGCTATTGGTCATGTGCTGGCCGCACTGCCTGCGCCCATCTATGCAACGCCGTTCACCTGCGGATTGTTGGAGATCAAGCTGCGCGAGGCACACCTGACCGATCGCGCACCGTTGATCCGTTTTGCGGCAGGCGATACGCTCGACCTGGGAGTCTTTCAAATCGAGACTTTTCACGTTTGCCACAGCATCCCAGATTGCGTCGGGTTGGGCATTCATACGCCCGTCGGCTTGATCGTTCATACGGGCGATTTCAAGTTCGATCATACCCCTGTCGATCACAAGCCAACTGATTACGCGCGGCTCAGCAGCTTTGCGCAGCAAGGGACGCTGCTCTTGCTGTCCGACAGCACCAACGCCGATCGACCCGGTTGGACGCCTTCCGAGCGCGTGATTGACGGGGCTTTTGATCAGGCGTTCCGCGCCGCGCCTGGTCGGATCATCGTCGCCACGTTCGCTTCACTGATCGCGCGAGTGCAGCAGGTGGGCGACGCGGCACAGCGGCATGGTCGCAAGCTGGCGATCACCGGGCATACCATGAGCGACAACATCCGCATGGCGCGCGAACTGGATTATCTGACGCTGCCCGACTCGTTGATTGTCACTATGGATGAAGCGATCAAGCTGCCCGCCCGCGAGATCGTGTTCATCGCGACGGGTACACAGGGCGAACCAACAGCGGCGCTCAATCGGCTGGCGGCGGGTAAACATCGACAATTGGCGATCGTGCAAGGCGACACGATCATTCTATCAGCGCATCCCATCCCTGGCAACGAAAAATCGGTATCGCGCACGATCAACAATCTGATGCGGCGTGGCGCAAACGTGATCTACGACGCACTCGCACCCGTTCACGTTTCGGGGCACGCGAGCCAGGAAGAACAAAAGCTCATGATCGGCTTAGTGCGCCCGCGCTATTTTGTGCCCGTGCATGGCGAACTACGCCAACTGCGCCAGCACGCGCTGCTTGCGGAACAGGTCGGCATTCCGCGTGAGCGTATCGCGGTGATCGAAAACGGCACGATCATCGAGTTCGATCAGGCGCAAAACATGACGATCGGTGAGCGCATTCCTGGCGGCTATGTGTTCGTGGATGGGCCAAGCGTCGGTGAAATCACGTTCGATGTATTGCACGATCGCAAAATACTGGCGCGTCATGGAGTCGTATTGGTCAGCGCGGTAGTCAATCGCGAAACCGGGCAGGTGATCGGTCAACCGCAAATGACAACGCACGGCTTTTTGCTGCATGGCGATCCTGAAACGCTGCTGAATACGCTGTGCGATGCAGTACGGCATACGCTTGATCACGTCCCACTTGATCGGACGTTGATCATGGACGGTACGCGCGCGACGATCGTACAGGAGGCACTCGGCAAGCTGATCCGTAACGAGCTGCGCCGCCGTCCCAAGATTTTCGCGCTAGTCACCGAAATTTGATATGATCTACGCAGCAGTGCAAATCAATTTACCGTCTATCAAAATCAGGGAAAACTGTTGAATGGGCAAAATACAAGACGTTGTCATTAAAAAGCTGATCACGCATCCCGACGATCGTGGCTATTTTCGCGAGATTTTGCGCGACGACGATAATATGTTGAGCCATTTTGGGCAAACCGCCCTCACCAAGAGTCATCCGGGGGTCATCAAAGCCTTTCACTGGCACGAAGATCAGGACGACGTCTGGTACGTAGCAGACGGCATGGCGCGCATCGTGCTGTACGATCGGCGCGAGGACTCGCCCACCAACGGCGAAACGCAAGTGATTTACGCGGGTGATGATAGTGCCGTAACGATCCTGATTCCGGCGGGCGTGGCGCATGGCTATCAGGTGCTCGGCAATAAATCGGTGCTGCTGTTTTATCACGTCACCAAAAGCTACAACCCCGCTGCGCCGGATGAACAGCGCATCCCGTTCGATGATAAGACGATCAATTTTGATTGGTCGATCCAGAATCGCTGATGGCAAAGCAAACTACCGATCCCATCGATCCGGCGGATGTTATTCCGCGCGGCGATCGTCCGTACACGATTGCGATCACGCTGCTGTGTCTGGCAATCGGCGTACCCGTCGGCGCGATTGCAGGGGCGCTGTTACTGAGCCTGAATCAACCTTTATCAACAGCAGCCAATGGTCAGATCACCTGGTCGTTCGGCGTGTTCACGTTTCCATTAGCTTTACTGGTGGCAGGTGGCGTCATGGCCTGGTCGATTTTCATCTTGCCGGTGATGCTGGCACGGCGCGCAGGTCGCATTTTGGATCCGCAGCTTTGGCCGATAATGGGCGTGTTGGTGCTGACAGCGCTTGTCGTCGCGGCCTTTTTCGCTGCCATCGCGCTCAACAAGATTTGAGGTTTCCCGCGAAGTTAAAATCCCTCAAATAAGCGACTAGGCGACTCCATGCAATTATTTGTTTATGGCGATTTGGTGATCGATGTTTGCTTGCGCATCGATCGATGGGCAGGCGCGGGCAGCGATGCCATTGTGAATGCTGCCGCGCTGCTGCCGGGTGGCTCGGCGGCGAATTGTGCGGCGGTGGCAGCACGACTCGGTGCGAGCGTGGCGTTTATCGGGGTGGTCGGGCGTGACGCGCTGGGACAATCAGCGATCGATGATTTGCGTAAGGCGGGTGTTGATACGCGTTGGCTGCATCAGGTCGAGCAGACAACGGGAGTGGTTGTTGCTGTGATCGATGATGCTGGCGAGCATACTTTTTTGTCCTATCGAGGCGCAAACGACTCGCTGCTCACAGATGACAGACTGCCCGCTTCGTTTCACGCTGATGACTATCTGCACTTATCAGGCTACAGCTTTCAAACGGAAGCATCGCGGATGGTCGCATTGCGCCTGCTTGCCAAAGCCAGGGCTGGCGGCGCGCGTATCTCGCTCGATCCTTCGTTTCATTTCGCCGGATCACCAGATGCTCGAAACCTGTTGGCCGATTTGGATTTTTTCTTTCCCAATTGGACGGAAGCGCGGCAGTTGACTCAAGCTGATACGCCCCAAACGGCAGCGGCTTTTTTGCGAGCGCACGGCGTCGATACGGTCGTGATCAAACTGGGCGCTGACGGCTGCTATCTGGATTCGCCAGACGAACAGCGCTTAATCCCGGCTTATCCAGCGGCGCATATTGTCGATACCGTCGGTGCAGGGGATGCTTTCTGCGGTGGTTTTCTGACCGCCGTCGGGTGGGGATTACCGCCCGTGCAAGCTGCCCACCTTGGACATGCCGCTGCTGCACGCGTGATCACACAAGCGGGTGGTCATGTGGGCGCGCCGACTCTCGCTGGAGCGATCGAATGGATGCGCGCCAATGGCGATTCCGATCTGGCATCGCGCTTGACGGCCTATGTGCGTTATGATCAGCCGAAAACTTCGCCCTAATCCCTAATTAATCATGAATCAGGAGCTTGCAGATACAATGCCACAGGATCGCAACCGTTTTGCGCAGCTTTTCCCGGCCAAACCGACCATCGGCACAATCCATCTGAAGGCGCTGCCCGGTTCGCCGGACT
>Ga0209724_1000815_pt1 | contig 29412 bp, 18 predicted proteins | sample grotaG_FD_184143 | JGI IMG/M metagenome (GOLD analysis project Ga0209724, IMG submission 184143) | Glacier valley bacterial and archeal communities from Borup Fiord, Nunavut, Canada, to study Microbial Dark Matter (Phase II) -... | ecosystem: Environmental > Aquatic > Freshwater > Ice > Glacier ...
GTGAACAGAAACGATTTTTTGCATTGTTTCCCGAAAATCATTGCGGAATCAAGCTGTCAGATTCGTGCCTGATGGATCCTATAAAATCAGTTAGCGGAGTTATTGGATTTGGCAGGAATGTCAAAAAGACGGCTTATGAATGTCAAATGTGTGAACTTGAAACTTGTATTTACAGAAAAATAAGGCTGGCTAAAACAAAGTAAATCAGATTAGTTCGTGTAATTTAAAATTACAATATAATGGCATACGCTTCCCAGTAATACGAATACATGAAATATAGCATGATTATATTTCATTGATTTTCGCTGATAAAGAAGGGCGCCGATCGTATAAAATATTCCTCCTGCCAATAACCAAAGAAGTCCTTGAGCAACCATACTGTTTATTAAAGGTTTGATTGCGATGACAATAACCCAACCCATCAAAACATAGGTAGCTGTAGAAAATTTTGAATAGCGGCCAATAAAAAAGAATTTTAATATGATTCCGAAAATAGCCAAAATCCAGACAGTGCAAAAAATGGCCATTCCCCAGGCTCCTTTCATCGTGAGCAATGCGATTGGCGTATATGTTCCGGCAATTAAAACATATATCGCAGAATGGTCAAAAATATTCAACCGCTTTTTCAATTTAGGGACTTTTGCTGAATGGTAAAGTGTCGATGCAAGATAAAGGGTCAGCAATCCAAAACTATACATCAAATAGCTGAAGAATCTTAAATGAATTCCTTCCTGAAGTCCGCTATTCAATAATAAAATTGAACCTAGTAATGCAAGTATAAAACCAAATCCATGCGTGATCACATTTATTCGTTCTTCAACTGGTGTGTAATATTTTTCTGTCGACATATCGGGCTTATATATAGCTATTTACGGTCTGCTTAGATAGTCAAACCTATATACTAAACGTCTTATTATTAAATTATTATAAAGCACTAAAATCAATAGGTCTCGAAATAGTATCTCCTTGATTTTCATATTTCTAAAGCAAATATAATCAAAAAAAAATTAAAATTGTGGTTTTTTGTTCAATATGTCAATTTTTACTTGTTGATTAAACATGGGATTTGAATTTCAGGTGGATCCGATTTGGCGAAATGAATCAGAAAAGCATTGCTTTCGACAAAAACAAGATCTTCGTAAAGATAACTGATCGTAAAGCCTGCGGCTTCGAGCCAGTTCATCACTTTACCGACGGAGGTAATGATTGTGCCATAATAAATTATTGTTTTTCGAAAATGGTGGTTATAAACCGGAACCAGAATTTTATTTCATCCATATCGAATGCGTCCTGTTCTGTGGGGCATCTTAGCTTATAATAATTGATGGCATCCTCAAACTGATCGTAGGAGAAAGCATACCCATTTGTTTCAAGAAAAGGGTGAATCTGTTCAGGAGCTAACCCGTTCAACCGCTTGCGCATGTTTCTGTCGTACTTGAGATTTACTATGAAATCTATTGCATTTTGAGTTGGCATAACATTAAATTTTAACAAAGTGTTTGACACGACCCGCATGCATCTGCATCGCAATTTGCTTTACTGGCTTCCATTGCATCAACAAATGTATAGCGGGCCAATTCTCCATTTTTGAACGATTCGAGATTTTCAGCTACATCAGAATCTGAAGCTCTGAACGTGGCTATTTTTAATACTTTGAACAGTTTCAAAACCATCATTGTATATTCCGGACTGATCACTGCTTTTATTTCAAATTCCTTTAACAATTCAGTGAAATCTACGGAATGGCCGTTTTGTTCAAGATTTATGGTTTCCAATGTATTGTGTTCGATGTCGTAAACACCCAACAGCGATGTATTGTGGAAACTTGGCGCAAAAAGTTCTTTAAGTGATATAACATTTTCTGAAAGTGGGATTCCGATTTTCATATAATTTGATTTCAAATGATTTACAATGCTTTAATCCGGTTATTATTTCTAAATAAATTGCATGCAAGACAGATCACTTCATTTTCGGAGAGACCTTGTTTTTTTGCGACCGCTATCTGTTTAACCTGTTCGAGCAATGCCGAAACTCGCACTTCCGAAACATAGATGCTTTCCCGCTCAAGTAGGTTGCGAAGTGCATAACTTCCTGTATATTTTCCTTAAACAAATTCTGCCTCTTCCAGCCCAATAGCGTTTGCCGCAATCAATTGATAGGTATTCCAGTCTGAAAGCAGAAAGCGTGTGTGAATGCCCGATTCGTGGCTCAACGCCTTTCCTCCGGTGACAGGTTTGCTGATCGGAAGCGGCCTTTTTGAAGCTTTGCTAACCAAGGCGGATAATGAACCGATCGATGAGGTATTGAATCCGTGCTTGCATCCGAAACTTAACTCCAAAGCCATGATTGCCTCTTCGAGCGCCGCATTTCCGGCACGTTCTCCAAGTCCGTTGACAGTCAGACTAACTGATTTTGCACCCGAAGTCAAAGCTGCAACCGAATTCGCATTGGCCATTCCCAGATCATTGTGACCATGAAATTCCAGTTCCATTTTCGGAACTGTTCTGGAAATTTTCCGGATCATGCTGGCTGTCGAAAATGGGTTCAACGTCCCGACGGTATCAGCAATTCGGACCCTTTGTACGCCGCAAGCTGACGCCTGTAGCACAAAATCCGACAAAAAGAGCTGATTGACACGCGAAGCGTCCTGTGCTCCAATGGCAATGAATCCAAAGTATCCCGAAGCGTATATAACCAACTCCTGCATGGTATCAAGAACCCATTTGTGGTCCTTCATCATTGCCAGTTGATGAATATCGGAAGTGGGGAAGGAGATGTTAACCCTTTCAATACCTGTCTTTATCGCAGCGTCGATATCATTTTTTGTGGCACGACACCAGGCCAGCGTTTTTAAATTAAATCCTGTAATGATAATGGCCCGCATATCGGCAATCTCATCACCGCCAATTGCCGGTGTTCCAATCCGCGGGATCCTATGATCTTTCTCTGATCTACTCCAGTAAACTGTGCCCAAAAGAGCGTATATTTTCCGGTGACCTGTCTGTCGCCCTGGATGTTTACAAGTACGGATATTTTGGCTTCCTGAAATAGATTTTCATAGTTTTCTAAATTCAGTTTAGCAACTTGTCTGTTGTTAATCTTCAAGCTAAGATCTCTATTCAGACTATTAATCACAATCCTTTTCCCGTCAGCATCCGCTACTCTGTAACTAGTCATGGCATATCATAGTAAATTTTCAGGCTATACAACTGGTGAGAATCGGTTTGTGTCTTGGTAGTATTGATAAGCTGTGTTGTGCGGGCCAGCAAACTGTCGGCGGCTGAGGATCGGGTCTTCAGGTGGAGTGTGTCCCTAAAGTCGCGTAGTATGGTTAAGCCATCGTGGCGTAAAGCCTTAATATCCATCGATTTAGCCTTTGCTATTGAGCAGAGCATCAGTATAGCAACCAGCCAAAAGATACTTTTATATTTTTTTTTTGATACATGACGCTAACATAAAACTTAGTTTTTGGAAAAAAAATTGTAAACTCGTCAATAAAAACATCTTATTGAAAAAAAAAAGTTCAAAAGAACTAATTATTAAGCATCTAATACATTTTTTGCGGTAATATTGGAAGGAATTACTGAATTATTTGATTTTATATTTTGGGGGACTAATCGCTTCGATTTAGGAATGAACTCCATCATGTTGAAATAGAATAAACTCTATGAACGATAAATATGCCGCATCTCAACGTATGTGAGAGGATTGAAACCTTACTCATGTAGAACTGTTTGGTCAAGCAATAACAGGCTTGATCGAGAATGCTACTATTACTCCAATTCTCGAGGGTAGGTTCAAGAGATAGTCAATGTTCTGTCTGAAGTTAACGGATATGTCTGCTAATGTGATATACCACCTAAAATCTCATATGAGAAGCCGAACACCAGTCTATAACGAATTAAAGGGGTTTAACAGTTGGCCGGAGTCTGATTCTTGTTGCTGCGATTACTTTAGAACGCCTGCGTAAAAGAGGGTACGAGGCTATGCTAACTTATTACGAGAAAATTGTGCATCATCTTAATGAACCGCTGTATACAAGAACTGTACCTACAGTTGTGTGAGGGGCTCTCCCTGCAAGTGTTTACTGGGATATCAGGCTACTTGATTATAGCCAAGCACTGTTTATTCTGTCGTTTAACAGCTGTATACATTAAATTATTTTCTGAAATAATTCTGAATTAATGGCAGTAATTTATCTTTGTTAATGGGTTTCGAAATATGATCATTGCATCCGGCAGCAATTGCCTTTTCGCGGTCACCAGTTAATGCATAGGCTGATTGCGCAATTATAATCACAGCAGTATTAAATTTTCTGATTTGCCGGGTAGCTTCGTATCCGTCCATAACAGGCATTTTAATATCCATCAATAACAAATCAATGCCGGGATTGTTACGGCATGCTTCAACCGCTCCCTCACCGGTGGTGACTTTTATAATTTCTTTTGTGAATTTTTTAATGGTTGCTGAAATAAGCATTTCGGAGGCTTCGTCATCTTCTGCAATTAATACCTGAAGATTGTTTATCCTTACTTCTTTATCATTGGCAATTATTTCATTGTTGTTGACGATTTTTGTTGCTGATTTCGTATTATAGGGAAGGGTAAAAAAGAAAGTTGAACCTTTACCCTCTTCGCTTTCTACCCAGATTTTACCTCCAAGCATTTCCACGTAAGCTTTCGAAATGGATAATCCCAACCCAGCGCCTTCATATTTCCTGTTAAGTGATTCACTTCCCTGCCTGAATCTTTCAAAAATAAATTTCTGATGTTCCTTATTAACACCTGATCCGGTATCTTTTACATAGAATTCAATAAAATCATCTTTCTTCTGATAGCCTAATTCAATTGTACCAATTTGGATGAATTTAAGTGCATTTTTAACCAGGTTGGTCAGGATGGCATAGACCTTTTCCTTATCTGTTTTTATAATGGCCTTCTCACCTGCGAACGTTTTTTTACATGATAGCACTATCCCGTTTCTCAACGCCTCAGGTTTAAAGAAAGTATAAATATAGTCGATCTGTTCATTAATATCTGTCTCCGATACGGAAACCTCCATTAGTCCCGATTCTACTTTAGATATACTAATAATGTCGTTGATAATATTAAGCATCCGTTCACCACTTTGCTCGATGATACCGATAAACTCCTGCTGCTCTTTGCCTGTGAGATCAGGCTCCTTGAGCAGCCCCGCAAATCCCAAAATCCCATTCATCGGTGTACGGATTTCATGGCTCATATTGGCCAGAAAGGCTGATTTCAGACGGTCGCTTTCTTCCGCTTTTTCTTTGGCGTGTATTAACTCCTGTTCAAATTTTTTTTGTTCGGTGATGTCCTGATTAATACCAACAACCTTGATAGTTCGACCAGCCTCATCTTTTACCACTTTAAATTGAACCAATACATTCGTGACATTTCCGTTGTCACGAAAAACCTTTGCTTCTACCTGTCCCAAATATGCGGGATCAGGGGAATTGATTGCTTGCAGTAAATTAGTGCCTACTAATATTGAATCATCAGGGTGGACAAATCTTCTGACAAATTCTTCTGCACTCATTGTATTACCGCCTTGCTTTTCAGTCGAGGATCCGTGAATCAACCTGAAATACTGGTCGTCAAAAGTAAAATTCCCCGATTTAACTTCAAATTCCCAATAACCCAGTTTGGCTATTTCTGCCGCAGTTGATAAATTCGTTTCCAATCTTTTACGCCTGGTAATATCACGGCAACTTCCGTAAATCCATCCATTAGGAAGCAAAACAGCATTAAGGTCAGTATTTACACAGCTCCCGTCTTTTTTCACCATTTCTATTTCTGAATAGGAAATCCCTTCGGTAAACAATCGCTGAAAGATTCGGAAATACTCTTCAATCCTATTCACTGGTGATATATCGGCGACTGTAAACGATAGCAATTCTTCTTTTGAATAACCTAATAAATCAATAGCCTGTTTGTTGACATACAAATATTTCCCATCTTTATTCGTAATAAATATCGCATCAGGTGCGTTCTCAGTAATAGTCCTGAATTTTTCCTCACTTTCCTTAATCTGTTTCTCCATTTGCCTGTGCTCGGTAATATCCCGTATATTGCATTGGATCACTTTTTGCCTGTCTTCCGAATATACATTACTAACAAACTCAACATTTATTTTACGCCCGTCAGCGGTTTCAAGCGGCAGATCTTCATATCTTACGTATTTCTTTCGCTGTAATTCCAGAAATTTATCCTTATTGTCGATAATATCCTTAAAGAACCCTATTTCCCAGATTGCTTTTTTAATAAAACTTTCTTTCGAATAGCCCAGTAACTCCATTAAAAACGGATTCACGTCAATTATCATTCCTGTTTTGGCATCCAGAATTAATATCCCGTCTTTTGCCGACTCAAAAAGACGTCGGTAACGAATCAATTCGCTTTGGTTACCAAATTCCTTGTCCGTAATGACTGGTTCTCCAACCCGCCTTTCCTTCAATTTGTTCTGATTGGCAAGTTCATTTTTTGCAGGGACTAACTATGATTCCCTTTTTTCTTTTAAAACCTTTAAAGAATTATTTTCACGAAGTAATTTCTGCAACTCTTTAATCAGTTCTTCTTTTGTTTTGTCCGTAATTTTCATGACAAAGATTTCTTTAAATAAAAAACCTCCTATTACCGCCTTAAGTATAGACTATAACGTTGTACGCTCTTGAGAAACAACAAAAGTACAAATTTCCGTGAAAAAAGGAGGCCGGCAGCTAATGTGTTTTTCCAGTGGGTGAAAGTCCTTTTTGTCGGAAAGTAATGCCACTTGTGCCACCTCCACTTTAGTATAGAGATATGTTGAAGTAATCTAACTGGAAGGGGAACTGTAGGGAAAGGTCCTTTGCTTCGGATAAGGTTGACTGGAGTTAAGAGGTGAGCTCTGGCTTAATCCAGTATGTGGTCCATTATCTTCTATTCTTACTGTTACCGTTCTTGAAATACTCAACGAACTTTCGGATGTGATACTATTTCATATTTATGCATAAGGGCTAAAAATCGCCATACAGTGGTATATTCAAGGGAGACGCACAAAAGTATCATAGTATGATGAAGGTATTCTGGAATGGGTATGGACATCATCGAATCGTGGTAATTAAGACTAACGAGCCGACTCACTGTATGAAATATGCATGAAGGCTACATGCCTCATAACATTATGTCTTATTTGAGAGGTTTAGAATATTCCATTGCTCCTGTGAAAAGTGAAATGGATTGAGGGGTACATGAGACCCTCATTTTAGGCGTTGAAAAAGTGATTGAAACAAATAAAACAGAAGTGATTCAGAAATGGTGTGTAAGTGATATGTAAATGGTAAGGGATTGATATGGGGAGAAGCGGGAGAAGAGGAAGACACCAGGTTGAGCCATATGGAAGCGTTTTTCGCATGTGTAGTGCAAATGTGGTGCAATATTACTTAAAATATAAAAGTCAACTACTGATTAACAAGTAGTTGACTTTTTTTACGGTGACTCCGGAGGGGTTCGAACCCTCGACCCATTGATTAAGAGTCGAAATTTTTGCCTTTTTTATATTTTCTTTAAATTGTATTTGTTGCATTAATATGCTGTAATACAATGAAAAAGAAAATTATTTTTTTAATCATGTTTGTATTTGTTTTCTTTATTTACTTATTTTTGTGTGCAAATTGTGTGCACATGGTTTTAAATATACATAAAAATGACTAATAATGTTTACTTATTCGCATAACGGAATTACAATTGTTTCAATGCTCGACACACGTCGCGCTACCAAAGATGAGAAATTTCCCGTTAAAATCCGAGTTACATTTAATAGAGACCGAAAATATTATTCCACAGGAAAGAATCTTTCTTTGAAAGATTGGGAAAAACTTCCAATAACCAAAAGCCGGTCATTTGCTGAAGTAAAATCCGACATTCAAAATTCATTTGAAAAGGTCAAAGAAATTGTTCAAACATTAGTGGAAACTAACAATTTTTCATTTGAATTATTAAACAGAGATTTAGGAAAGAGTCTGAATGATACCCTAAACACTGCTTTTAAGGCCAAAATTTCAAACTTGGAATCAGAAGGAAGATCAGGGACTCAACTTTATTATAATGCTGCCTTGGTTAGCATCGAAAAATTTGCCGGTGAAAATATTTTATTTTCCGATGTTACAATCGATTGGCTGAATCGTTACGAGAAATACATGTTAAAAGGGGGGAGGGGTTACACCACTATTGGCATGTATTTACGTGCTATCCGTACAATCCTGAATGAAGCAATACGTTCGGGGATAATCAAAGTAAATCAATATCCTTTTGGTCGTGACAAAAAAGAGATTCAGACCGGTTCCGGTCGAAAATTAGCCTTAACACTTGCCCAGATAAAAAGCATTGTTGATTTTTCCGACGGAAATACTACGACCGATCGTTACAGGGACCTTTGGTTTTTCTCTTATTTGTGCAATGGGATAAATTTTACGGACATAGTTCATCTTAAATATGGAAATATTCAAAACAATGAAATCTCCTATTTGAGAGAGAAAACAAAGCGAACATCAAAAGTGAAAAAGGAGATTCAGGCTGTCCTTACTAAGGAGATGAAAACGATTATAAAGAGATGGGGTAATAAGAACAAGGCAACCGATCAATTCATTTTTCCATACTTAACAGGAAAGGAGACTCCAATGGAGGCAAAGGTGAAGTCGCTTGAGTTGATAAGGCGCACCAATAAGCGTTTAAAAGAAATCGGTAAATCTTTGAATATTGATCATTTAAGCACCTATTCTGCACGTCACAGTTTCGCCACTGTATTAAAACGATCAGGGGCAAATATCGCTTACATTTCCGAATCGTTGGGACACGCAGACCAAAAAACTACCGAAAACTATCTTGCAAGTTTTGAGCAAGAGGAACGGATTAAAAATGCGGCATTGTTGACCAAGTTTTAAGTCCAATATTGACAGGCAGATAGACTTCTTTCATTTTATTCCAACAATGGTTTCATTAAGCTGTAAGTGGAATTTATTAATGTTAAGAGTTTGAAATTACAGAAGGAAAGACAATTTTCAATTTACTACTTCAGATTGTCAAAGTCTCATACATTTTGAATTTATGGTCCTATATTTTAACGGCGAAATTGTATTCTGACGGTGAAAATCGTCTCTTAAATGCTGAATATCTATTTAATATATGGTTGTATTCAATCATGGGTACCTATTTGGACACCAAAATTTATTATTTTATTTTGCCGTAAGTTGAACCATAGAAAGAACAGCTTTTATTCAAAAAAAATTGAAAGTGACCAAACTGCAGTAATATGAAGAAAATTTATTTCTACTTATCAGAAATGATTTTTAAATATAAAATTGGAGCTAATTTCGTAAAAAAAAATCAATTCAGTAATGGTTAATATATAATGTAGTATTTGCTGCCAAAATTATTCAGTACATGCGATAAGCGTTCTTTGAGATTCTTAAACAGAGGTAGGCATCAAAACTCAGCCATTGATATTTGATTCTACGCCACAAAAATTCGGTAAGGTTCAATTCCGGTGAATAAGGAGGTAAGAAGAAAATCAATACATCATTTTCCTTCCATTCAGCGATTTTTGCCTTGAATTTTTTAGATTTGTTAAAAGGACAATTGTCAAGTATTACAATTGTCTTTTTAACTGTTTTGGAAACAAACAGTTCTATGAATTGAATAAAACTATCAGAATTAAATGTTGTTTCAAGCATTTCAAAGAACAAATTATTCTTTCGGCTCATTAAACCTACATCATTAAGAAACTTGCCTTTAGCAGCGGGTAGCAATATCGGATTATCCTTTGTTTGCCATGCATATGGCACATTAGGCGCAAGCCCAAAGTGGCTTTCATCACCAAAGTAAAGATCTATGAATCCGCTATCTTCCAATTGTTTTAAGCTTTCAATTTGTTGTTGTCTGAATTCAAAATCAGCTTTGTTTTGCTTGCTTTTTAAAGACATTCTGGCTCGTTTACATCTATAGCCCAGTATCTTTTAAAAAATTCTGCAAGGTCTTCTTGCAGATTTTAATGTTGTATTCCTTCTCTAAATGGAGCAACACATTTTTTAAATTTCTGCTGTGAAGCTCCAGTTGTTTTGCGATCTCTTCCTCATACCCTTTTAAACGAGTTTTTATACCTCGCCCTGGTAAAATCGGAAGAGAATCTAACCCACTTTCAGCCCAGTCATTGAGCCATCGCTCTATGGCACTGAGACTTACTTTAAAAACTTTCGATAGATCAGTAATCATTCGTTTTTGATGGCCTAAAAGCAAGCAGTGACTACGTTTTTTAGTGCTGTTATCGAGGGCACTCTTGTAAAGCACTTCAAGTGCTATTATTTCCTCTGTTTTCAGTGTTACATATCTCATAATGAAATAAATGTACGACAATTATTTAACATTATAATATAAATACGACATTATATTATTCTTATTACTTCATAGTATTTGAGAGTTTCATGATAGATAGTGGCCATAATTATATTCAAGAAAGTACAAGTTTTTCTATTATGTTGATAATGTCTTCATCTGGAGTAAATCACGATGCTTGACTAGTAATCCCAAAACCCTGATCCTGAAACTGAATCTTTCTAAATACCTCCAAGTGAAATTGATTTGGTTAAAATTTGTCCAAACTTTTGAAAATTGAAAGATTGAATGAGAATAGCACTAATCAAATGACCAAATTTCTATTGACCTTCAAATAATTTTCATTGAAGACTCACGTACGTTCAGCCGTCCGTTTAAGATCACCGTTTGAGGAACAAAGATTCCTTTCGATTCTATCTGATCCAAAAGTAGGCGGGCTGCTGTTCTTCCTATTTCATGAGTGGGTTGCCTAACACTCGTCAATGGAGGGTCAATCAATTCGGCCAATTTCGATTCTGTAAAACCGACAAGAGCCACATCCCTCGGAATTTTTAATCCATTCTTTTTGAGTACCTTCATTGCCCCGATTGCCGTTGGGTCGTTTACTGCAAAAATGGCTTCAGGAATGTTGTTGTTTTTGATCAATTTTTCCATTTCCCGCTCCCCATCGCAAATCATCAATCCTGTTTCAATAATTGAACTATTATCAATCAATAACTTGTGTTTCCGATGAGCATCGATAAAACCATTTTTACGATCCTGGGTAAACATTAAACCCGCCGGACCAGAAAAATGAAATATTTTTTTATAGCCTTGATGAATAAGGTGTTCAGTAGCAAAAAAAGCCCATTTGTAATCGTCGATCAGCACCTTATGAGTATCCAACTCATTCGATACGCGGTTGAAAAGAACAATTGGAAAACCGCTACTAATCAATGTTTTATAATATTCCACATTTTTTGATTCTAATGACAATGAAAGAATCATTCCATCCACCATATTATTTTCCAAAGTTTTAACATTTTCGAGCTCATTGATGAATGATTCATTAGATTGCATAATCAACACCTGGTATCCTTTTTTTAGCAAAACTTCCTGAATGCCGATAATCACCTCAGGAAAAAAAGGATTGATGAATTCGGGTACAACCACCCCAATTTGATTGGAACACTGATTTAAAAGACTCCTGGCCATCGGATTGGGGGAGTAACCCATTTCCTTTGCTGCGGTAAGGATTAATTCACGGGTTTCTTTCCTGATATCGTATTTGTCGTTGAAAGCCCGTGAAATCGTTGAAATTGAACAATTCAATTTTTTCGCTACATCTTTTATCGTTATATGCTTCATAGAGCAAAGGTTTAATTTTGTACATTCCAAATGTTGCAAATGTAACACATAAATGTATTTCGGAAACCTTTCCGCAAAATAAAAACGTTTCCGGAAAGGTTTCCGTAGATAAAAATTGATTTTTTCTTTCAGATACCTTAACCCTGTGATAACATTGCATCCAATAACATCACTAAACTAACAATATTTACATGACCATTCTTGATTATTTTATTATTGTCCTTTTTTCAATTCTCATTTTAGTAATTGGACTCTCCTTCTCCAAAACTTCCGGGAAGGATATGAAATCGTTTTTTGCCGCCGGCGGTGCTGTACCCTGGTGGATCAACGGCCTGTCACTATTTATGGGTTTCGTTTCAGCTGGAACATTTGTTGTTTGGGGTTCAATCGCTTATACTTCAGGTTGGGTTGCAATAACCATTCAGTGGACGATGTGTCTGGCGGGTTTTTTAGTAGGATTTGTTATTGCTCCCAAATGGCACAAGACCAAATCACTGACGGCTGCTGAGTACATCTCAAACCGCTTTGGACTAAAAGTTCAAAAAAGCTATTCCTACATCTACCTGTCTATCATGCTATTTATGACAGGGGTTTATATATACGCAGTTTCAAGGATTTTAGAAGTTTCAACTGGTATTCCACTTTATCTGTCAATTGCATTATTAGGCGTCATTGTGATCATTTATACTTCATTAGGTGGTTTATGGGCAGTTGTTGTTACAGATACGTTGCAATTTGTAATTCTTACTGCTGCGGCGATTGTAGTTGTCCCATTATCACTCGACAAAATAGGTGGAATCAGTGAATTCATCAATTCTGTACCTAATGAAGGATTCTTCAATTTATCGAATCATGAGTACACGTTGAATTTCCTGATCGGATTTGGTTTATATAACTTTTTCTATTTAAGTGGACAATGGGGATTTGTGCAGCGTTATACGAGCGTAGCAACACCTCGCGACGCAAAAAAGGTAGGGATTTTGTTTGGCGTTTTGTACCTGGTAAGTCCGGTTATCTGGATGTTACCACCAATGATTTACCGCGCTTTAAATCCGGAACTCACCGGTTTGCAGGATGAAGGTGCTTACCTGATGATGTGTAAAGAAGTACTGCCGGCAGGAATGCTGGGTTTGATGCTGATCAGTCTTGTCTTTGCAACCAACAGCTCAGTTCAGGGTGTTTTAAATATCTCGGCAGGTGTAATTACTAACGATTTATATAAAAATAAATTTCCTGAATCATCGGAGAAACGGCTAATGTTTATTGCCAAATCCTCTACACTTATTTTTGGATTGCTGACAATCGGAATTGCAATGCTTGTTCCGTTAATGGGTGGAGCGAAGGAGGTGGTACTTAGTGTGGCTGCACTTACCGGATGTCCGATGTACCTTCCATTGATCTGGTCACTCTATTCGAAGAAACAAACCGGATATACAACGCTGTTAACCACAGTTGTTTCACTGATTATCACATTATTCTTCAAATTTGTATTGCCCTTAATCAATGGATTTAATCTTTCGCGCGAAGGGGAAATGATGCTGGGAGTTGGTGTGCCTGCTGTCATCCTGCTCATTGTAGAAATCGCTCTCCGACTGAAAAATAAACCGGAAACGGAATATCTAAAATACCTTGAGTTTACAGCAAACAAACCTGTACAGGAAGTTGCCTCAGCAATTGAAACTGAAACTGAAAACAATCAGGGACTAAAAATGATTGCGTTAGGCATTCTCGCTACCGGATTGATTATTGGAGGATTGGGAGCAATGGCCGAAAACGGAAAAGGTTATGTGCTGGGAATGGCTGCTATATTGCTTCTAATTGGATATAAAATATTACCTAAAACGTCAAAAATAAAATAATACCATGATAAGACAAGATTTGTCCCCAATAAAACGGCGCAATACCATTGTTACGCTCAATTCAGACCTTATCGTTGTTGGCGGAGGTATGGCCGGAACATGCGCTGCGATCACTGCTGCACGCAGCGGAATAAAGGTTGTCCTCATACAGGATCGACCCGTATTAGGCGGAAACGGATCAAGTGAAGTACGACTTTGGGTATTGGGAGCTACCTCCCATATGGGCAACAATAACCGGTGGGCACGTGAAGGTGGTGTGATTGATGAAATCCTTGTTGAGAATCTCTATCGCAACAAGGAAGGAAACGCCATCATTTTCGATACCATTTTACTTGAAAAAGTAATCAGCGAACCAAATATTACACTGTTGCTGAATACAATGGTGTTTGATATTGAGAAAAAAGATGAGGCAAATATCTCGTTGCTGAATGCTTTTTGCAGTCAGAATTCCACGGAATATATTTTAAGCGCTCCGTTGTTTTGCGATGCCTCCGGCGATGGTATTGTCGCATTTAAAGCAGGTGCGTCGTTCCGGATGGGCGCTGAAAGCAAATCGGAATTTGGCGAAGGGTTTACGCCGGCTGAAGAATATGGGGAACTATTGGGACACACCATCTATTTCTACAGCAAAGACACAGGCCGTCCCGTAAAATATGTCGCTCCATCCTACGCACTAAAGGATATCAATAAAATTCCGAAATTCCGAAATATTAAAACGGGTGATCTTGGCTGCAATTTCTGGTGGTTCGAATATGGCGGACGCAGGGATACCATCCACGAGACGGAAGAGATCAAATGGGAACTTTGGAGCGTGGTTTATGGTGTATGGGATTACATTAAAAATTCAGGGAAATTTCCTGATTCCGAAAATCTCACACTCGAATGGGTTGGAACAATTCCCGGCAAACGCGAAAGCCGAAGATTCGAAGGCCCATATATGCTTAAACAGCAAGATATTGTTGAGCAGAAGCATTTTTACGATGCTGTATCATTTGGTGGCTGGGCCATCGATCTGCATCCTGCCGATGGTGTATTTTCTGAACTTCCCGCCTGCAACCAGTATCATTCAAAGGGTATTTATGAAATCCCTTACCGTTGCTTCATCAGCAAAGAGATCAAAAATCTGTTTATTGCAGGAAGGCTGATCAGTGCCTCACATGTCGCTTTCGGTTCTTCAAGGGTGATGGCAACTTCTGCCCATGGCGGTCAGGTAGTCGGAATGGCTGCAGCTTTGTGCAATCAACTCGAATTTAAACCTGCTGATCTTGCAGATTTTGAAACCATTAAATTGCTTCAGCAAAAGCTGAATATAAAAGGCCAAAGTATCCCGGGCGTACCAATTAATCAGAAAGATAATATTGCTGCAGCAGCACAAATTACAGCTTCAAGCGAATTGCTTCTTGAACAGATTCCGTTTGATGGCAACTGGTTCGATCTGAACATTGCTGCCGGACAACTTTTACCCCTCAGCAAAAACACGCAATATCAATTTGAGATATCGGCCGATGCTAAGGTTTCCACTTCACTTGTTGTTGAACTTCAGTGCAGTTCGAAAATCCAAAATTACACACCGGATTTACTGATTGAAAAGCAAACCATTTCACTTATTCCTGGAATTCAAAATGTTACGATTAGCTTTAAAAACACCTTAGCAAACGATCAGTATGCCTTTTTGATTTTCAGAATAAATGCAGACGTAAAAATTCGTTGCAGCGAAAAACGAATCACAGGAATCCTCTCTGTCTTTAATAAAACCAATCCTGCTGTCAACAACTTTGGCAAACAGCAACCGCCCAAAGGCAGTGGTTTTGATTCATTTGAATTCTGGTGTCCCGACCGCAGGCCCAAAGGTCAGAATATTGCCATGACGATAACCCCAGGACTTAATTGTTATACAAAGCAAAATATCATCAACGGATTTACCCGACCCTACCTTCGTCCGAATGCATGGGTAGCAGACTATAATGATGCAAATCCAACCCTTCAACTTACATGGGATAAACCGGAAACAATCAATTCAATAACGCTTCATTTCGACACCGATTTCGACCATCCGATGGAATCATCACAAATGGGTCACCCCGAGGATATTATGCCTTTCTGTGTACAGAACTACCGCATTTATAACAACATGGAACTAATCTACGTGAATCAGGCCAATCATCAAACGATTAATCATATACAGTTCCCAAATCCTGTTGAAACTTCGGTGCTGCGTATTGAGATGGAACACCCCTCCAAACTGGTTCCGTCTGCACTCTTTGAAATATTTATCAGTTAATAAATTTTACAGTTAAATTTTGAATTATGAAAAAAATCATTTTACTTTTTTGTCTAATCATCTCTTTTTCTGTGGTATTTGCACAGCAAAAGAGTGTAACCGGGCGGGTGACCGATGAGGCTAATGATCCGGTACCAGGAGCTACCGTTGTCGTAAAAGGAACCACAACAGGTACTACTACAAATGTAGACGGAAACTTCAAAATTACAGTTCCAAACGGCAAATCGGTTCTCCAGTTTTCTTTTATCGGTTTTGAAAATCAAGAGGTTGATGTTAGTAAAACCACTAAAATAAATCTCCAACTTAAACAATCCACCATAGGACTTAATGAAGTAGTGGCAATCGGATATTCAACACAAAAAAAAGTAAATCTAACGGGTGCTGTTCAAAATGTAAATGTAAGCGATGCGGTCTCACGTTCATTTACCAGTGCGGAGATGGCATTGCAGGGGAAAGTACCCGGATTAACAGTAACGCAGAGTTCAGGTCAGCCAGGTTTTGATGAAGCTGAAATTCGAATTCGAGGTGTCTCATCTATTGCCAACAATAATACTCCGCTCGTTATTATCGATGGCGTGGAGAGTGATTTACGTGATGTAAACCCTAAGGATATTGAATCAATATCGGTTTTGAAAGATGCTTCGTCAGCGGCAATTTATGGTAATCGTGCAGCTGCCGGTGTTATCTTAGTAACAACCAAGAAAGGAACTTTGGGTACGGCTAAGGTTTTTTATACAGGAACCTATACGATACAGCAACCTACAAGCATGCCCGATGTTATAAATGACCCTGTACTTTATAGCACGCTTATGAATGAATCGCGTACTAATGTAGGCTTGAATCCATCTGTGACAGATGCACAGATGAAGATGTGGATTGAAGGGACCGATCCGGCCTATCAGCCGGTTGATTGGTTAAAAGAGTATTTCAATAAAACCGGATTCATACAAAATCAATACGTTAGTGTAACAGGAGCAACTGAAAAGTTTGACTATTCCGTTTCTTCCGGTTTCTACGAGCAACAAGGTGTTGTATATGCATCAAGTGCCAAGAAGTTTGACTATCGGGCCAAATTTAATGCATATATGTTTAATAAGAAACTAACGGTCGGAGCTCTTTTTAACGGATATGAAGGTACTTCAAAAGAAGTAGCTGCAACAGGAACGGTATTGGACCGCGTTATGCAAAACAGGCCAATTCTATTCTTAAAATCCACGACCGCCGAGTCGACCCTTTACTCAGGGGGAGCTCCCTATCATGCAGTTCATGAAAATGGGGGCGGAAATTCTTACAATCCAAATTCAAGAAGTGCAACATTCAATGTGTCTTTGAAGCCAATAAAAGGATTAGTAATAGACGGATTGTATACGATAAGAAAGAATAGTGACAGAACAATCAAATACGTTCCGACTTATCTTATTGCTGGAAATGCAATTGATGGGAGTGGATCTACAAAACAATCAAGCCTCAATCAAAATGCTTCATGGGTTGACTTTAAAAAAGCTAATTTGGTTGCAAAGTACGACATAAGCATTAACAAAAAACATAATTTCGGAGTACTTGCCGGATGGGAAACAATCGAAACAATAAACTCCGCACAATCGGCAAGCATTAAGGATTTAAAGACAAATAAACCAATATTAAGCTTCGGTGATGTGAATACCTTGACGGCTGACGACAGTGGCAGTGAGCTGGCTTCGATGGGCTACTTTGGTCGATTTACATACAATTACAAACAAAAGTATCTGCTCGAAGGGAATATGCGTTATGATGGATCTTCAAGATTTATGAAAGGCAATCAATGGTGTCTATCTCCATCTGTTTCAGGCGCATGGCGTATTTCGGAAGAAGCGTTTTTTAAAGACAATGTAAGCAGTGTAGAGAATCTGAAGTTGCGTGCCTCCTATGGTATATTAGGGAATGCCAATCTAAGTAGTTATTATGCGTATGCTGATGAACTGGGCACAAGCCAATACTACTCTTATGGTGGTACAGTGGCGAATGGAACAGCAATAACACGTCTTGCTAACAGAGATGTTTCATGGGAATCTTTGGAAGAATATGACCTGGGTCTTGATATAGATTTTCTGCAAGCTTTTTCTGTTTCTATCGATTACTTCAATAAAACCACTAAGGATATGTTGACGCAAACTTATATCCCGTTGTCCTTGGGAACCGGTAGTTCGGTACGTCCTTATCAAAATATGGGATCAATGGAAAATAGAGGATTCGAAATTAGTGCTACTTACGCCAAGAGCTTCAGTAATGGATTGAGAGTTACTTTAAATGGTAGTTTGGCTTATATGACAAATAAAGTGCTTGACATTGGCGACAATGATTTTATTTATCATACAAGCAATGGATTGATTCGTTCAGAAGTAGGTCAGCCTTTCCAATCTATTTACGCCTATATTTGTGACGGTGTTTACCAGATCAGTGATTTTACATGGCAAAATAATAGTGATCAGAATGTAGCCCACGCAGATAGAATTTATACACTTAATTCTGATCTGCCAAAGCCATCAATTTACAAAAAGGTTGCTCCTGGAGACATTAAATTGCGAAATACAGATGATTCAGACAATGTGATTGATGCAAAGGATGTTGTTCGTGTTGGCAGTGCACGACCTGATATTACTTATTCATTTAGCACTTCCCTCAATTACAAGGGCATATACCTGAACCTATTAGGGCAAGGCGTTGCAAGGAATCTAGCATATCTGACAAATGATAATTTTTATAATACCGCATTTACAGGTCAATTGTTGACAAGCTATCTTGATCGATGGACTTTCGAAAATCAAAGCACAACAAATATCAGGTTACATGCTGACAAGGAACGTAGAGTTGTGCAATCGACTTATAATCTAAGCTGCGGATCATTCCTTAGGTTAAAGAATGTTGAACTGGGCTACAACTTACCAAACACGCTAACTAATTGGTGTCAGTTGAATGGTGTTCGTATTTTCATTACGGCAGAAAATCTTTTTACTCTATCAAAATATCCTAAAGGTTTTGATCCTGAACGTAATACTACGAACAGTGCACAAACAACTTATCCTCAGCTAAAGAGTTATGCATTTGGAATTTCAGTGAATCTTTAAAAAAACATAATATGAGAAAGTTATTTTATATTGTTGCGATTACAATTCTTGGAATAAGTATTAATTCATGCAAGGATTTTTTAGATCGTCAGCCAGTAGATTTTGTGTCGCCAAGTAGTTTGTCAAACGAAACAGACATAATTAATGCATTGAATGGTGCATATCAAGTTTTAATATTAGAAAAGAAACAACCCTGGTCGTTGGATTTCATGGTTGATATTGGTTACTGTAACGACCCATCATATGGAGAAGTCACAATTTGGAATGGTTCCCAAACCCCTATAGGAAGTGGCTATGCTCAAAGCAAATGGGACAGAAACTACAGAGGTGTTCTCAGGGCTAATACGGTATTGAGTTTATTAGATAAAATTCCAATGTCATCAGCAAACAGGGAGAAGTATAGAGGTGAAGCATATGTGCTTAGGGCTTACTTTTACGGTGATCTGATCGAGTTCTACGGTGATGTTCCTTTAAGATTACAGCCAGAAGGATTGAATGAAAAACAGAGTCCAAGAATTGATAAAAATCAGATTCTTGACATGTTGCTAGCCAACTTAGATTCTGCAGCAATTAAGCTACCGAATCCTTCTCTGGCGATTAATAATGGCAAGATAACCAAAGGTGCAGCACTTGCCCTGAAAGCAAGATTGTGTTTGTATAATAAGAAATACGACAAGGTGATTGAGGCTTGCAGAGCAGTAATGGCGTTGAAAGTCTACTCATTGCATGCAAGTTATGCGGGTTTGTTTCTTCCTGCCAATGAGAATAACAAGGAGTTTATCATGACACAACAATATTTGCCCAATAAAAGCGACTTAGGGCTGTCAGGAGAATTTTGGACTAATCTTTATGCGTATGCTGCTTACCAGGTACCCTATAATATGGTTGATGCTTTCTATATGAAGGATGGCAAGCTATCGTCTAATTCTAATCTTTTTGATCCTAAACATCCTTTCAATAACCGTGATCCAAGGTTACGTTATGTTGTGCTTTGTCCTTTTGATAAAGACGGTTACGGAGTAGTTTTAGATCCCACTACAACAGTCATTGTTGCAGGCACCAAAGTACGTAAGTTTGTTGATTATACCAATACCACCAAAATTCATCGAATCGACGGGGGTGATTTCCCCATAATCCGTTATGCTGATGTATTATTAATGTTGGCAGAAGCATTGATTGAATCGGGCACCTATGATTATACAGAGGTAACAGGATTAGTGGATATGATCCGTCAACGTGGTGATGTTAAGATGCCAAAACTAGCAAATGCAGAAGGTATCGGTGGTAAAGGGCTTTCGAAAGAAGAGCTTCGTCAGGCAATTCGTCATGAACGTCTTGTCGAATTTCCTTTCGAAGGTCTACGTTGGTCAGATGTGAAGAGATGGGGTATTGGCATCGAGGCTTTTACTGATGCAAAACGTGTAGTTGTTAATAAAACAGCTACAGATACCACGTATACAATTGGAGTAATGGCTTCCCGTACGTTTAATGCTGAAAAAGGCTATCTTTGGCCTATTCCAGAACTGGAAACTATGACAAATCCGATTTCGAATAACCCGGGATACTAATTTTTTATTCATTTATGGGAAGTATCTCTTTTACTGTGATGCTTCCCATATTTGTAATCCAACAATTCAAATTATCCAATAATGAAAAATGAATTTCTTAGTCATTGGCTTCTTTTCTTAATCTTTTTATTAACCTTGCCCGATTATGTTTTTTCTGTTAACAGGGACGACTATCGTATCCGATTAAGTAAAAACAATCATGTGATTGTATCAAATAAAGGGGGTAGTGATTATTCATTTTCAGGTGAGTTTATTTTGATCTCCCGCGAGGATAATCCAAATCTCCAGATGAAGAACTTTGTGAATTACCGCTATTTTTCGTCATCATGGCAGGTTGAAAACATATCTTCAGGAAAGATGGTGAAAGCGGAAAATCGTGGCAGTTCTACCGGTGGGGACGGAATCGACAGCACGATGTCGGATGTGAAGACCAAACGAACATTCGATCTGTTCTATGCCGGAAAGAATCGAAGTATTGTGCCAGTCGGAATCAGTCAAGATGATTCAATTATCCGCTTTATTTACCCTGAGAATCCTGACTATGTTTTTAAAGCATGGATTGAAGGTCCGAAAGATTGCAGCAGTCCAACCATCAAATATACATTTAAGCCCAAAAAAAGTGGATATTATTCGGTCGGATACCTGGGGGCACCTTCATTTGATCCGAAATCTGTAGAAGAGTTTTGGCAACCAATGGTATGGCAGCAGAAGCGATTTCCAGAGCAGTCGTATATCTCGCTGGCCTATCAATGTCCTATCCCGGCGACAATGCTGAATGTAAATGAGCATACAATTGGCTTAATTGTTCCTCCCTCGCAGTTTGATTTCGAGCCGTTGCCCACACAATACAACAATAAATTTGGAGTGGCACTCCGCAATATGGAAGGGAATGCGCAGCCCATGGTGTTTTCTCCCGTTCTTGGTTCAACAGGTTCTTATATTAAAAATGATGAATTATATCCGTTTGAATTTAAGTTGTTTATAGAGAATGCTTCACTGCAAGAAACGTTCAGGGATAAAGTGGAGAATGAATACAATTTTAGTGATTACAGAAGCAATGCATTAGGGCCTATCAATTTGACGATTGACAATATGATAGAATATGCGTTGAGTACGCAGAGTCAATTTATCGATAGCCTGAAAGGATGCTCATATTCGACTGACGTACCCGGTTCAACTAAGAACGTAAGTACGATTCATCCCCTTGAAATAGCTCTTGTTACAGACAATGAGCAAATGTATTCTAAGCGTGTACTTCCCATCATGGAATATATGCTTTCGCGCCAGAACAGTCTTTTTTGTTTAGATACTTTGATTAAGGTGCAAAGTCCGACCCGGACTATGGGTGGCCCTTGTGCTACTTATTCCGAATTGATTTCTCTTTATTCACTTTCCAACAAGAATATGCCCTATTTAAAAAAATGGGCAGATAAAAAGTACACTAAAGAGAGTGCAATGCCCTGGCAAGCTGCAATGGTCGCGTATCAGACTTTGAAAGATGACAAATACCTTGATTTGGCCCAAAAAGGTGCAAAGCAGTATATTAAGAAAAGCGTAGATATAAAATCATCCTCTTTATCAAAAGAATTTTTTTGGTCGAGTTTTGCTCCGGCGTTTATGCCCTTGTACGAGATGTTTGAAACTACGGATGATACGCTTTACCTGAATGCTGCACGTAAAGCGGCTTATTATTACAGCATGTTTATTTGGTTTAGTCCTCGCATACCACAAACCAACATCGTTGTCAACAAGGGTGGGAAAGCACCGTTGTACTGGTACCTGAAATCGAAAGGGCACAAACAAATGTATTTGCCCGAAGAGATTGTCCCTGCATGGAGGACATCGGAAATAGGATTACTTCCGGAATCGTCGACCACCAGTATAGGACACAGAGGTGTATTTATGGCGCATCATGCACCGTTTATGATGCGGTTAGCAACCAATTGTAACGATTCGTTTATGCGTAACATTGCCCGTTCGGCAATTGTTGGCAGATATTCAAACTTTCCTGGATATCATATCAATACAGAGAGAACAACTGTGTATGAAAAGCCTAATTATCCAAACAAGAGTCCCCTGGAGTTAAGTTATAATTCGTTCCATTATAATCATGTTTATCCTCACATCAGCCTGCTTTTAGACTATTTGGTTTCTGACATATATGACCGGTCGAACAAGAACATCACTTTCCCGTCATTTTTTATAGAAGGGTATGCCTATTTGATGGATAAGTTTTATGGCCATGAACCCGGGCAGTTTTACAATTATCATGACGTAAAACTATGGATGCCTAAAGCATTAGTACATACGGAATCGACTGAACTCAACTATTTATCAGGCCGTAACCGGAATGATCTCTTTTTAGCTTTCACCAATCAGGCTAACGAAAATATTGAATCCGATGTCTTAATTAATACGACATTGCTACCCCAGTTTTTAAAAAATGAATATATGGCGGAGGTATGGTGTGATAACATAAAGGGTGACAATATAAAGGTGATCGATGGAAAATTCAGACTACCGGTGAAATCGAAAGGGATAAGTGCAGTTATAATTAAAGGGGTAGGTGTAATACCCGGGTTTCAGGATAAATTATTTAATAACACCAAGTTGTGGAACAATGGCAGCAAGAATATAAAGACTGGGAATTCAACGGCAATGGTTATTGATATGGGTCAAGGACTTAAAAGCATTTTTGTCTATCTACGTGAAAATGACGAAACAGTATCTTCGGCAATATTGAGTTACAAAAATCAATCCGGAAACAAAATAACTTTAACTGACAAGTCATATCCTTATGAGTTTAGTATTCCATTGGCCGATGATACCGAGTTGTTTGTTTTTTCGTTGGGCATATTCGACAAGAGCAATAAATTTATTTTAGAAGAAAACATTTCGCTTTCTGAATAGCATAAAAAGACCTGTCTGTTTTTAAACGTAGAATCAATGAGGACTATATTGTTATTTTTAATAATTACTTTTTATAATTCCATCGCTTATGCTAAAGAATATAAGTTGTGGTACAAATTTCCTGCCCGTGAGTGGGAAGAGGCGCTTCCAGTGGGCAATGGCCGATTAGGCGGTATGGTATTTGGAGGAATTGACCGAGAGCGCATCACATTGAATGAAGAAAGTATTTGGTCTAATGGTGTCTCAAAAGCACAGGCAGGTTCAGAATATAAATACTTACTCGAAGAGCAGAGGCGATTGATATTTGCAGGAAAGTATAAAGAAGCTGAGGATCTAAAACAAGCTGATATAAAAATACCGTCAGGGGTGAAAATAATTAAGGAGTACGTGGAAGGTACCAATACAAAGGGCGCAATATATAAACCTTTGGCCGATTTGTATCTCCACTTCGGATCTACTCCTGAGCTTCCCACTAATTATCGACGTGAGCTTGATCTGGAGCGAGCTTTGTCTCTGGTGACCTATCAGGTGGGGGATGTAAAATATACACGTGAGGTCTTTGTCAGTTATCCCGATCAGGTGATTGCAATACGAATCAAAGCAGATAAACCAGGCTCTATTTTATTTTCAAGTAAAATGAACCATCGGATTGATGTGAAAGACGATATGTATCGCTACGATGCAGAATTGGGAGCTAAAGTGAACAGCATAAAACGCCCCCCTGAACCCGATATTGAGGTTAAAGCTCCCGGTTTGTTTAGTTATAGCAGTCAGGCAGATCCGGAAGGAACAAAATACACGGCCTATTTCAAGCTAATTGCTGATGGTGGCACAATTTCAACTATCCCCGCAGGTTTTAAAGTGGAAGGAGCAAACTCAGCAACAATATACATTACGGTTGCCACAGATTTTAACTATAAAGAATACGATAAGGCTGCCTATAGTCAAATGCAGCAAGTGCTTTTGAAATCGTACGAAGAAATAAAAGCAGACCATATTGCCGACTATCAAAAACTTTATAAAAGGATGGATATCCAACTTGAAGAGGGACGTATATCCAACGAGCCTACAGATAAAAGGGTGTTGGCATATCAGTTGGGAATAATTGATCCACGCGTTTCTAAATCAACACCGCGCGACAATGATTTATATGCACTCTACTTTCAATATGGACGCTATTTAATGATATCAAGTGCAAGACAAGGCACTATGCCTCCGGCTTTGCAAGGTATTTGGAATGATAGTTTGTTGCCACCATGGTATGGAAATCACACTTCGGATATCAATGTGCAGATGAATTATTGGTGTGCAGAAAGTACTAACTTAAGCGAGTGTCACCGTTCTCTGCTTGATTTTGTTGAGACTTTTGTGCCCGCGGGTAAACGAGTAGCCGAGATTTCGTATAGTGCCAGAGGTATGGTATTTCATGGTATGACATTCAAAGGATTGAAATCATCGACTGGTTACTGGCAGGATTTTGCAGCCTGGTTGGCTCAGGACTTCTGGGATCACTATGAGTTTACAAACGACAGAAACTACCTGAAGGACCACGCTTATCCTTTTATTAAGGAATGTACCCTGTTTTATCTTGATTTTCTGACGGAAGATCCTCATTCAGGCTACCTGGTTTCCGGACCCACTTACTCACCTGAAAATAAGTTTTATTTGCCAGATGCAAAAAGATCGAATGAATACGATGAGTTTAATCGACTGGTAGTTAAAAGAGGCACTGGAGAGCTTACAATGATGCCAACCATGTCGAGGGCTATTATCTACGAAGTATTGACAGAAGCTATAAATGCATCTTTGATATTAGGTGTAGATGCTAAATTTCGTAAGGAATGCGAGGATAAACGTGCACGTTTGTTGCCATATAAGGTTGGCAAGTATGGCCAGTTACAAGAGTGGCCCGAAGATTTTGACGAGACTAATCCAGGTCACCGTCACATGTCGCATCTTTACCCATTATTCCCAGGCAAAGAGTTCACCAAAACAAAGAATGTTGAATTTGCCGAGGCTGCCAGAAAGTCTTTAATACGTCGATTCGATAATGATGGCGGGTGGACAGGTTGGAGTCGTGCCTGGATGTTGTGTCTGGCTGCAAGACTTGGGGATGCCGATTTTGCAGAGAAGCAGCTGGAATTAATGCTGGAAAGAACTACACTCTCAAATCTATTTGATACACATCCGCGTCAGGGGGGAAACACCCTTTGTTTCCAGATCGAAGGTAACTTTGGAGCTACTGCGGGTATTGCCGAGATGCTTTTACAAAGTCATGATGGATACTTGGACATACTTCCGGCTAAACCAGCGAAGTGGAGAAATGGATACATTAAAGGATTACGCGCTCGTGGAAACGTTGAAGTTGATATTCAGTGGTTGGAAGGGAACCTGAAAACTGTTACTATTCACTCTTTTGATGGCGGTGAGAAAACAATTTCATATGGAGACAAAAAATTGATTTTCAAGTTTGATAAGGGAGAATCAGTTACGTTTAATACAAATCTCACGAAGCTTTAATTTTAATCATTGATCCATTAATTTCAGATAAAGAAATGAAAAATTATCTTTTTATAGTCATTTTTGCGTTGAGCTCAATAGTGATTACTGGATGTATTTCAAATGAAAAAAATGATCATTTTGTTATTAAAGGAAAGCAATTACTTTTCATAACAAAAGAGGAGACAATCTCATTTTCCCCAAAATTTATGATTCTTTATACAAAGGATGACCCGAAAATTGCGCAAAGGCCTGCGGGGATTGAAAATGTGATGTACAACGTTCCAACATGGCAGGGGAATATCGGCAAGTTAAACCAGCTATCAACAACATCTAAAAAAGTTGCTGAAAAAGGGGATGGATTTGATGATTCAATTTTAGAAGGAGAAGTCAGTAACCGGACAGCCAATTTATTTGCTTCCGGTGAAACTTTTATTCCTGAAATTGATGGAATAACCGCGATTAAGGATGGGATGCAAATAAGGTTTAAAGAAGATAAATACGGGCAATTGAATGCGACTTTTACATTGACAGATCAATGGCCTGTCATTCATTTTGAATTTATTCCTTCCAGGGAAGGTTATTATTCCGTTGGATATGTCGGGGCAGAAGAACAGAAACTTCAGAATGTTCAGGAAATCTGGCAGCCTCTAATCTGGCAGGAAATGCGGTTTCCAACTCAGTCTTTTATGACCATGGCCTTTAGATGCCCAATTCCCGGAACACTTGTTACCCATGGAAGTATTTCGTACAGTGTTTTGGCCCATCCGGATGAATTTCCCTATTCACCACTACCACTAATGGATAATAGCCGGTTTGGTATTGTCCTGCGAAATGAACAGGGAAATGCACAACCAATGCTTTTTGCACCCGTACTGGGTGGTATCGGTTCGCAAATGAAGGCAGGAAATCCATATTCATTTAAAATGCACGTTTGGGCCGGAAGTAAAACGATTACTGATGCCTACAAAGATATTGCCGAAGGAATTTTTGGGTTCCGGGATAACCGAAAAAACGATATTGCATCCTTAAATACAGCATTAAACAATATGATTGACTATTCATTAAGTGAATATGCCTGGTTTTTGGATAGTTTAAAAGGATGTGCTTATTCAACGGATGTGCCTGGGGCCGTGAAAAATGTATCCAGTCTAAATCCATTGGGATTGTCTTTAGTAACCGACAATTCAGTAATGTTTAATAAACGTGCTTATCCTATTATGGAATATATGCTGTCGAGAGAAAAGTTCCTGTTTAGTCTTGACCCGAAAGAAAAAATACAGAATCCTTCCCGAAAAATGACGGGGCCGGTTGCACCCATAACTGAACTAGCAGCAATCTATAATATTACCGGAAAGAGTAACCCTTTTTTAATAAAATTGGCAAAAGAGGAATATAACTCAAGTCGAATCCGTAACCTGGAAGTTAATGAAGTTGGTAGGAATTGGAAAAATGCCCTGAGTATTTATAACTCAACCGGAGATGAAAAATATTTAAAAGAGGCTATTGAATTGGCTGATGCATATATAGCAAACAGGATAACAAAACAACAAGACTCATTTAAAGACCCTTACTCACAAGGATTCTTCTTTTGGCCAGGATTTACAAATGACTGGATCAGTTTAATTGAACTTTATGAAGTAACCAAGGATGAGAAATACTTAAAGGTGGCCCATGAGGGAGCAAGGCATTATGCCATGTTTTGCTGGATGAGTCCGGTAATCCCGAAAGATAGCATCAAAGTCAATGAAGGTGGAAAAGCACCAATTTATTGGTATTTGAAAAGTAAAGGGCACGAACAAATGGAGGCTCCGGAAGAAATTGCTCCTGCGTGGAGACTTTCAGAGATAGGGTTAACGGCAGAATCTTCAAGTACTAGCACGGGTCACCGGGCAATCTTTATGGCTAATTATGCTCCATGGATGTTGAGACTGGGGTATTACACCAATGATCCTTTTTTGCGGAATATCGCCAAATCAGCCATTATTGGGAGGTACCGAAATTTTCCGGGATACCACATCAACACTGCAAGAACTACCATATATGAGAAAGAAGACTATCCATTTAAAACTCATAAAAAACTCAGTTATAATTCATTCCATTATAACCATATCTTGCCAATGGCATCCATGGTACTGGATTACCTGGTAACAGATACTTATGTTCGTTCACAAGGAGCTGTTAATTTTCCAAGTGAGTTCATCGAAGGATATGCCTATCTGCAAAATAAATTTTATGGCCATAAAGCGGGTAGTTTTTATGGAAAAAAAGCCTGGCTATGGATGCCGGGAAATTTGTTGCAATCGACTTCTGTTGAATTAAATTATATCGCAGCTCGTAGTGAAAATGGTTTGATGATTGCTTTGGCAAACCAATCTGACACCGATCAGGAAACAGTCATAAGTTTTAATAATGAAATTCTGAAATTAAATGGCAATAAGCAATATAAAGTAAACGTTCGTGTAAACAATAATATTGTAAGTCCCTTAATATTGCAAGACAATAAAGTTGCCATTAAGGTTCCCGCAAATGGATTGACAGCAATTGAAATAGAGGATGTCGTGATTGACACTAAGATTCAGGAAAAGTTAAATACGCCAGTTGCTGCTTGGAAAAACGGATATGCTGAATCAAAAATAGGTGATGCCAGGTTCATGATTATCAACGCAGGTCACTACACGACTAAAGCATTTGTCTATCTCAGAGAAGATGATTCTGTATATCAACAGGTAACACTTTTGGTTAAGAGAGATAATAAAGAAATGATCAAATTTGAGGATAAACATTTTCCATTTGAATTTACCCTTGATGTTGCAAATAAAGATCAGGTTATTTTATTTAAAATAAAGGGAATAACAAACAAAGGGGAAACTATAAATGGAGATTGGATAACATTGTCAAGAAATTAGGTTTGTTGACTTGCGGGTGCTTGAAAAATAGGTTATGCCGTACCTGAAACTCCTGAATTTAAAAAAATCAAAATGAAAACTAATTTACGTATTCGTGCTTTTACAACTTACAATCTGATTGCGTTAAAGAATGTATTGAAAATGTGGGTATTAGCTTTTATGCTTTGGGCCATTTCATCAGCTTCTTTTGCCCAGAATACGAATAATAAGGATCAGGAAAATCTAATTGCAACCAGTCAGTCGGGTGCCAGTCCCCTTTTCTTTTATCCTGGTGATCCCGGTTTGGTGCCTTTTCATATATCTGATTTTTCAAATTCCAATGAATTTTCGGTCAGGGATGGATTGCCCAACTTTTTTAGCAAATTGAAATTAAAAAAAGATGTTACCATTGGTTATCTTGGTGGAAGTATTACCCGTTCAAATAATATGTATCGGGTGCAATCATTAAGGTTTATCCAGGGCCTGGATCCAGATGTAAAAATAACTGGTATTAATGCAGGAATATCCGGAACCGGTGCCGATCTGGGGGCTTGTCGATTGTAAGTTG